>ENA-UOJO01000580-UOJO01000580.1-human-gut-metagenome-genome-assembly--contig:-P57-NODE-580-length-55905-cov-22.302722_pt1 | contig 55905 bp, 47 predicted proteins | sample MGYA00242351_ERZ723898 | MGnify/ENA metagenome assembly ERZ723898 | reverse complement strand
TTTATAGTCAATGAAAAAAAAGAAGGCGCATCGTGTATTACGACACACCTTCTTTATTTTTTTATTACTTTCGCTTTTATAGACAACTTCCTTTTGCAGCGCAGAAGATAAACGATTGAACATGTAGGTCAGAATAAGAGAAGTTCTTTAAAACTTCTCTTTACGTTCAAACTTCTCTTCCTCGGTATAATATTTCCAAGTACCCTTAGGTTGGTTATGCGAATATTTACCACGAAGTCTTAATTTTCCATTTTCGTAATATTCACGATAACGTCCGTGACGTTTTCCCTCTTTTACTTCCGCTTCACTCTTTAGTGCTCCTTCCGGATAAAATTCACGTAGAACATTTCCTTCAAACTTTTCGACATAGAAACGTTTCAATTCACTTAACTGTTCTTTCTCGGTCACAACATCTTCATTCATTTCTTCATCTTCCTCATCGGTAGCAACCTCAACAAGTTCTTCCGGTTCGTATGGACTATAATCCATAACATATTGTAAAGAAGCAGACTGGCTATCTCCTATCACTTGCATAGTCCAATAAGGGAAAGAATACAAAACATCCTTATTTGACTGTATCTCATTCCATGTGGCAGGATTCATCATTAGCTTCAACTGGGAATAGAACTTACGTACATCCGTATATAAGAAAATCGTAGAACTGGATTTCAGATATGAAAAAGCATCTTTAAATCCCGGATTGTCTTTCAACAAGTTCTTTTGTTCATAATCCTCTACGAATGAGAGTAAAGATGCAGCTTTATTACTAAAAACAACATAATCATCCACATAAGTATAATAGGGTTTCTCGAACTTATCAAATAGTTTTCCGAAAAACAGTCGGAAGAACCCTTTCATCTCGACATAATTAATTTCAAAGTCCTTATAATTAACAGTTTTAATTTTAACTGGAGTACGACGTTTGACCTTCTTTTCTATAAGTTCCATGTTCTCACGTGCATCCTTTATACTTTTTGCTCTGATAGCCAAAACCAGTTCGGGTTCACGCCCAAGTAACCCCGGTTCAGATTGTGTAATAGCAAACTCTCCAGACATCCAGCTCAAAAAGTTTTCTTCCAAAGAGATACCGAACAGTCCTTCAATCTTTTTTCGGGAATTTTGATACGAATCATACAACTGTTTATCATGAACAGAGAGGGCATTTTCTAATTCCTTCACAAAAGTCATCGGATTATTAAAACCAATATTCGTATAAAGGGCCGTTCGTCCGGACAAGATTTCATGCGCTTTCATTTTATGCTTTCCGGAATTCAGCAAGGCAGTGATATAAGGATCTACTGAATCTTTCTTCAACGTATAACCTTTCACCTCCATTTTATCCTTACCCATATTCAAGTAAAGACCGGCAAAATTCATAGAATTACTGAACATATCAATATATTCATTCCTTGTTCCCAGGTAGATAGACATAAACTGTGGGATACGCTCATAGTTGATAAAAACCCTGACAAGTCCCTTACCGGAAACTAGTTTCTCGGTTTCAATAAAAGCTTGATCAAGTCCGATTTTAGGTTTGTTACGTGAATCAATAGCCGATTCGATAAGCCCGGAAGTATAAGAACCTACCAGATGATTATCCACAAAAGCAATATAAAAGATATCACGCGTATCCGGATCACGCATCTCAAGAATGTTAATGCCACTATGCATCCGGTTAGTAACAGTGAAGCCGCTCATTACAAGAACCGTCTCAAGCTGATCTTTCACCAAGTCCATTTTAGAAGCTTTCTGCATATCCAGAATGAGCAGAAAATCCCAATCAGTCGCGCGGGTTTTATGAAGTGAAATAAGCATATCCCGTTTGCCGACAAGTGACAACAGCACCTTGTTACTTTTCACAACTGAATCAAGTTTTTCCACACTCTTCGTAACTTCCTCAAAAGACTTCGCTTTTTTCAGACATTGCCATGTTTCGCTTCCGCTAAATTTCTCCCAATCTTCAATCGGAGCTGATGATTGAATAATAAATGCCGCATTTTCCGGAACCAGATAAATCTGCTGAATATTACGATCGGGTGAGATAAACAGATAAATCACGGAGTATACTACATATACCGCCAAAGCCAACCCTATCACCACCAAGGTACGTTTTACGATTTGCTTACTACTCTTTTTTGTCGTGGGCTCGGCATATTGCTCTTGTTCCCTGTTGTTTAATTCATTCATGGTTGATTTATTAATATAAATTATAGTCCCATTGGTATCCTCAGTAAATACCAAATAATAAAGAATAGCGTCCATGCAGCTAAAATACCTACAGAGTAGCGCCAAGTGTATTTGAGTAATGTCCCATAAGTAACTTGTTTATCATATTGCCTCATATATGTCAATACCAGAGGCATATAAAACATAAAAGGCGTAATAGCATTTGTCGAGCTGTCACCAATACGGAAAGCGCACTGTGCGATATCCGGAGAGATTCCCATTTGTGCAAACATCGGGATAAAGATAAAAGACATAAATGCCCACTTGGAAGTAGCAGATACCATAATCAGATTGATAAACGCTGTAAACAGGATAAAGAGAACAAGTGCAGACAACGGAGCCGGCTCGAAAGAAGAAAGCAGATCAGCTCCCATAATAGCAAGACACTTATCCAAATGAGAATACTCGAAGCAGGCGAACATTTGAGCGGCAAAAAAAGCAATAACAAAGTAAACACCCAAAAGTTTCATCGGTTGGGTAAGCCCTTCAATCACATCATTGTCGGAACGATAACGACCGGAACTGAACCCGTAAGCCATTCCCGTGATGCCCGCCCCTAAGGAAAGAAGAAAAAGAATTCCGGCAATAAAAGGCGAATGCATCAAACCACCGTTCACGCCACGTAATATCCCATGAGAAGAAAACGTAAGCCATAAGATAAGAGCTACATAAATTCCTGCTACAATAATCGAAATCATTATCGCCCGCCGTTCTTTACGGGACAAGGGCCGATAAGCTTCCACTTTCACGCTTCCTTCATATTTTCCTAAAGCGGGAAGAAGCCATTTCTGAGTCAGCCAGTAAACAATAGCAGTAATTACTACGGTAGAAGCACTCATGAAAAAATAATTGCAAAGTGGTTCGGTATTTCCCTGATATCCTGTCTGAGCTAGTGCAGCTTCCTGAGTGGTATGAGCCAGCAACGGATCCATTGTGCTTAATACAATATTTGCACTATATCCGCATGCCACTGAAACATAAGCCGTAATAATTCCTGCAAGCGGATGAAGTCCTACCCATTGGAACAGCATGGCGGCAATAGGCAATAAGATAATATATCCGCCATCGCCAATAACGTTGGACAACAAGCCAAGAACGATTACCCACAAGATAACCTTCCTTTTCTCCTTCCGGTTCCCCACTCCCAAACGGATGCATGCACCAATAAATCCTGAATGCTGGGCAACCCCCAGTCCGAACATAGCAATAATCACCATACCCAACGGTGCAAATCCGGTAAAGTTCTTGATAGCATTCCGCAACCACCAGCGAATTCCTTCCGGACTCAATAAGCTCTGTACGCGAATCTCCTCACCGGTTTGTGGCAGCGTCACCTTCAATCCATAAATATCACATATCCATGAAAGAAAGACCACTGCTATTGTCAGCAGAAGGAACATCGTAGCGGGGTGAGGCATATGCCATTTATTCTTCATCTGTCTCAAGATTTATTCTTCGTCAGCCTCCAGATTATCCAAGTCAATAATGCGTAATTCTAATGCACGCACTGCTAGACGGGTAGCATTTACTCCCACCCGTTCCCCATTAGGGAAAAGGCGTCCTATAAGATCATTCTGTCGTTTTTCCAATGACTTCACTCCGAAAGGCATTCCCTTCAGACTGGCAATCATTTCTTTCGTATATCCTAAAGCCAGATGACGTAAGAAACGCTCATCATACTCATCAATATCATAACTAATCACCGCCTCCTGACGCTTGGCATCGTTAGCTACCGATTTTTTGAAACGATCTACAATCTTTTCCAAAATCGGATAGTTGAAAACTAACTTCTTTCCGTCCATTACAGCCTGCACATCTGTTTTGGTGAGCAGTTCCCCTGTTTTCAGGATAATTCCGTCAGCACCGGCATTGAGCACATCCACCCATAACTTTTCATTCAGAATTTCACCCGTAAATATCAAAACCCGAACTCCTTTGTAACGTTTGAATATATTCCGGCATATATCAACACCGATAGTGGTTGAACCTCCCAATCCTAAATCCAGCAACACCAAATCGGGAAGTTGTGCCTCCATTAACGGCCAGAACTCATTTTCCGTCATAGCTGTACCAATAACCTCTGCATTGGGTATCTCATGGCGAAAAATCTCCTCTGTACCTTTCAACTCCAGTTTTACATCTTCTACAATAATAACTTTAAATTTCTGTTCTTCCATTTCCTTATCTAATAACTTTATATGTGTTCTTTTTCATTATCTGCGTGGAATAGTAAAATAAACCGTAAACCCTCCGCCTTCGGCCGGTTCGGCATTAATACGGCATCCTCTACGCCCTGCAAATTCATCATGATCGCGGATTATCTGCTTACATACGAGATATTCCGTCCCCCTCAATTCTCCCTTTTCTCCGGACGTCATACGTGCCAGATTCGGATAAAATAGTTGATTCAACTCCAACACGCTCTTTTCACGTCTTGTATCCGTGAAAAGAAAACGTATATACTCATCATCCTTACGAGCCTGCAAACGCAATACTCCGTCTTCGTGAACCGTCAATGCTTCATCAATCAGGTTCTCCAATAAGAAACGCAACTGGTTTACATCTCCTATTACTCTTGCATCTATCGGAGCCATCTCCAACTCTATCTTATCCATACGGTTCTTTACAGACTTTTTGAAATATTTTCCGGCAGTTTCGAAAAGCTCTTGAACCGGAATCGTGGTCCGTCGGAAAGTAACCTCTTCCAACTGGCGGGAAGCACATGAACTCAAAATAGTAAAGATCCCCTTATAATATTCAATCAACTCCGTCATAGTCTCCACTGCCTCCTTTTCTTCTTTCTCCGAAAGGTTCTGCGCATTCAGCCGACCTATAATTTGTTTAATCTTATTCGGATAATAAATCGTTTCATGCTTGATAGTCGAAAGACAATTATCAAGTACCATATTCTGTATATGTAACATACTGTCCTCCCAAGACGCCCGTTGCGTTTCCTCATGCGCCGACTCAATATCACGATATTTCGTTGCCAGTTTCACCACAGCGTTAAATACGACAATAGCTACATAACGTGCCACCAGTTCGAAAAGCAAACGGTCAGTTTCCTGTTCCGTCCCTTCTCTTCGTTCCAAATAAAGCACACCGACACATTGGTGTTCACCTCCCGCTTCTACCATGAGAGGTATTGCCTGGCGATGTTGCTCGGAAATATATTCTCTTGAATCAAAACATAGCTGCACCATTTCCGGCATTTCCTGTCCGGGACTCGAAGCATATTCCAACAGATGTGTCGTTTCATTATAAACGGCAATCCCCATCCGGTCAATCGTCAACAACTCATTTACCGAGCCGAATGCTTCATCTACGATACGTTGCGGAATCTCTTTGAGCGTACTTTCTTCCCTTTGGAGCGCTTCTGCATTTTCCTGCTCCTGCGGTCGAATCAGGGAAGCAGCAAATACTTTCTGATTAATTTCAAGTACCTGTTCCAAACTCAAACGATTTTGTATCCGCTTCCTCAAATACAAAAGATAATATCCTACCAAAGAAACAATCAACAAAACGAAACAAAGGATAATTCCCACTGTCTTATTAATATTCGAACGTTCCAGTTGCCGACAATATCCTTCCAATGTCTGATCTTCTCCCTGCAACTTATACAAATCTGTAAACGCCGAATTATTATAACTATACGCATCCAATTGTTTCAATGCCAGAAAAGCAACCGCCGCCTCATTTCTTATATCCAATATCACATGGTAATCCGAATCAAAAAGTTCGTTCCACCACAGAATCTCAGCAGGTATACCTTCACCGACGAGCTTCATATACCGATGCGTAGCATCCGGGCGCGCATATTTCTGATAATGCTCATTCAGCAACAATATGGCAGAATCAGCATATTGCAAAGCAATCTCATACTGCTCATCCACATTAGCGAAATAAGCAGCATTGGCATAATCTGATGCAGCATCCAACAAATCTTCATAAGCAGAATCCGTAATAACCACAATCGAATCGGTATCCTGTAACATCGGAGGAATCGGATCATACAGACAAGACCCCATACCAAACGGAAGTAAGAGGCAAAGTAGCACTCCAATTACTTTGCGCACTCCCGAAGGCAAACGGAAATAAAAGCGACTCCCTTTTCCAAGTTCGCTTTCCACGTTGAATACACATACTCGGAACAGTTCATTCGTTTTCTTATATTTCTCGATGATTCCCTTACAATTCATCAATCCGAAGCCACTACCCTTATTTTCCTTCAATTCATCTGCATCCGTGGCATTCTTCATACCGATAACACGTGAATCATACACTTTCTCACCAATAATCTGTGCCACATCTTCGGCTGAGATCCCCCTTCCATTATCTTCTACAGAAATCTCCACATAAGAATCCGTAGTACGTGCATACACCTTGATTACACCTCCCTCAGGAGTATATTTGCGGGCATTCTCGGCCAACGTATTTATCATAAATAGGGTCAGTGCACGGTCCGCCTTCACCATAGCATGGGTCGGTTCAATTTCTAACGTCTGTTCTTTCATCTCAAAGGCACGACGTCCCTTTCCCAATAAATCGAACAACTCATTAAGACCGAATGTTTCAATATTCAGGCTAAGAGTTCCCTGCTTCATCTTGATCCAAAGAGCAAGAATGTCATTATACTCATTGATAGTAGTCACCAGTTCGTCAATATACTGATACTTCTCTTTCTTAATCTTCTCATCGTCAATATAACCTTTCTCTGTCAACTTATGTACCTCGTTCAAAATCCGGTCAATATATGGATTGATGCCATTTACAATCGCCAGACAAGCCTTCTTTATCAGATTCTGGCGTTTATTCCCGGCAATATGCTGCTCGTACACATACCGTTGTTTTTCCAATTGAATCCGTTCGTCGCTCAATGCCTCTACCATTTGTTCATTATCGGCAGCCCAAATAATATATGGCTCAAGCACATGCACCAGCGCTTTCTCGTCTTTGCTTAATCGGTGCACAGGAACAAGTGCCGCTTTCCCCTCTTCGGGTATTTCCAATGTCATCCGTCCTTTGCCGAATAATTGGTCAATTCCTTGCTGAATTAAAGGAACATTCATCGGAATAGAAGAAGTTATATCCCTACATAACGATAGAATCTGTTGTAGTCGTTCCACATCCACCTGATTTCGTGTTTTGGAACTCTTATTGAAGAACCACCAGAGAATAACTACCAGTACCAACCCAACAATGACCACAGATAGTACGAGAGTCATTTGCCGCGAACCTGCTTCCAATGAAATATAGCGGCTCTCCAATTCCTTATCCTGCCGTGTAAAGTTCAGAATATCCAGATAAATATTCCGGTTATAGTCCGATGCGTGCTTCATTCCCAATCCTGCATACGAAACGCTCAACTGCTCGCGAATCCTTGAAATCCATTCGGGAACAGTTTTAACCTTCTCTTCCGTAATCCACGGTACTCCGGTGTAGGTCGTATCCCCTTCGGCATAAGGCCACAATTTGTCCAGTGTATCTGCCTTATAATGATAATAAAGCAGATGATGTTGATTCACACAATCCAGTGCTTTTGTCAATGTATCGAGTGCTTCCGAATAACGACCATGCGCATTCAGATACTTACCGATAGACACATACGCCCCGGCAATCTGATATAAATCATCATATTCCTGAAATTTCTCAAGTGCCAACTGTGCCATACGCAAAGGCATAAGTGAATCCACCGGAAAATCGAATTGGTCGAGTGCATGCGTCCTCCTTACCCGATAAAACTCGAAATTGGCAGGAGAAACCATCAGATTAGCCAACCCTTGCAAACCATTCCCTTCGAAATAAGGGTTCTTACTTTGAACGGCTATCCGCCATGTATAGTAAAGCTGGTCGAACTCACGAAGCTTTCTTTCTTCCGGATTATTTGCTTCCACCAATGAAGCCGAGCCCTTGATATAATGATAATAAAGCAACTGATTGGTATCTGTCAATGCTTCATCCTCCGGAATCTGGTTGAGGGCGTCAATCGCTTCCTGCCGCTGCTGAAGATAATAGTAGTAGATAGACGAAACGATAAAAAACTCGGTAAACGCATAGTCCAGCCGAAGTGTTTCGTGCCGGTCGGCAAAGAGGTCACTTTCTTCGCGGATACGTTTCATGCGGCGAAGCGCACTGTTCCGGTAATCATAATATTCTTTGTTCATTGCCGTCCGTTGGCAGATTTTCATCAGCCCGATATCAGCAATCAGGAGTTCGAGTTCATTCTTTGTCAGCTTATAGACTTCCTTATGTAATGCTTCCGCACGGTCAAAGTCCATATTCATATACGCACAAAAACCAAGATTATTAGAAGCTTCGGCTTTTCCCGATTTGTAAAAATTTACCTGTCGATAGGCCGCATCAGCATATTTGTAGGAAGAATCAAGACTTCGGTAACGATAAGCATACGCCTTCCCGTTCAGCGAATCAATCAACCGCACCTCTTTTGTCGGCACCATATCCGTACACGAAAAAAAAGAGGCAAACAACACTATACCTATTATATATAGAGGAAAGCGTGAACTCATTTTAGTGATTTTCTGTTTTCAGAAAGCAAATCTACAAATATTTCCGATAAGATTGGAGAGAAAAATATTTTTTATACAATAAGTCCTTCTAAATAATAAGAGAAATTCCTACCTTTGCAGGCAAATTAACAAATAGGTAACATCTATTACAAAATGAGCGAAAAAGCACCCTTTATGGTATTCTCGGGAACGAACTCGAGATATCTTGCAGAAAAAATCTGCGCAAGCCTGGATTGTCCTCTGGGAAATATGAACATTACCCATTTTGCCGATGGTGAATTTGCGGTTTCATATGAGGAATCAATTCGTGGCGCACATGTATTCCTGGTTCAATCCACATTCCCAAACTCAGACAACTTAATGGAACTTCTCCTGATGATTGACGCTGCCAAACGTGCATCTGCAAAGAGCGTTGTAGCAGTTGTCCCTTACTTTGGTTGGGCACGTCAGGATAGAAAAGACAAACCTCGTGTATCTATCGGAGCTAAGTTGGTAGCCGATCTACTGTCAGTAGCAGGTATCGACCGACTAATCACAATGGATTTGCACGCAGATCAAATTCAGGGATTCTTCAATATCCCGGTAGACCATCTGTATGCATCAGCCGTATTCCTCCCCTACATCCAGTCGTTGAAACTGGAAGAACTGGTGATTGCTACACCGGATGTAGGAGGTTCAAAACGTGCTAGTACTTTCTCCAAATACCTCGGTGTGCCATTGGTACTCTGTAACAAATCACGTGAAAAAGCAAATGAAGTAGCTTCTATGCAAATCATTGGTGACGTGAAAAACAAAAATGTTGTTTTGATCGATGATATTGTTGACACAGCAGGAACGATCACTAAAGCAGCCAACATTATGTTGGAAGCCGGTGCCAAGTCCGTACGTGCTATTGCCAGCCACTGTGTAATGTCCGACCCTGCTTCATTCCGTGTACAAGAGTCCGGCTTGACAGAAATGGTATTTACTGACAGTATCCCTTACGCAAAGAAATGTGCGAAAGTAAAACAGTTGAGTATTGCCGATATGTTTGCTGAAACTATCAAACGAGTAATGAATAACGAATCTATCAGTTCACAATATATTATTTAATAATAGAGTCGACTGAAAAATAATAAAATGGATAATGACTGTCATGGTCATTATCCATTTTTATTTTACCCTTCAGGGATAATATACACAAAAAAATAGGCCACGCAATGCGTAGCCTACTATCATTTATCCACAATTCTCTATTGTAATCTTCCGAACTTATATGTTCCTTTTTTAATAACTTTTCCATCCTTATCAGTTTCTACAAAAGGACCATTCTTTTTTCCCTGTTTGAAAAAACCTTCAAAGCGGTTACCATTCTTGTCGGTCTGTACACCTTGTCCTTCTTCCAGACCGTCTACAAAACCACCTTTATACTGCATTCCGGCAACAGTTTTTAAAGTTCCCTGACCGTTCGGGCGGTTATCTTTCCAGTCGCCCTCATATACGTCTCCGTTACTCCATTTATAAGTACCCTTACCTTCACGTTTATTATTTTTCCACTCACCTTCATACACAGCACCGTTTGCCCAGGTAAAAGTGCCTCTTCCGTCCTGCATACCATCTTTAAAGTTTCCTACATATTTATCACCATTAGCATGATAATAAACCCCTGCACCGGTACGCTCACCTAAGAGATAAGAACCCTCATAGCGGTCTCCTGTATGGAAAAAGTAAGTCCCCTTTCCGTGTTGGATATCATCTGCCCAGTCGCCTTCATATTTATCGCCGTTGGTATATTCAAAAGTACCTTTTCCATGACGGACATCATCTTTCCAATCACCGTCATATTTACAGCCGTCGTCCCAGTTCATGGTTCCTTTGCCGTTTTTCTTGTCATTTTTCCAATGCCCGGAATATTTCGCACCGTTCGCCCAGGTATATGTACCTTCGCCCTCACGTTTATCATTTACCCAATGTCCTACGTATAAATCACCGTTATGATAATACATTGTTCCTTCACCATGCTGATAATCCTGATACCACATACCGTCGTAACGGTTATTATTCATAAAGTAATAAATACCTTTACCATGCTGTTGGTCCTGAAACCATTGACCTTCGTATTTTTCTCCATCAGGGAACATATAAATTCCGAATCCTTCACGTTTTCCTTTTATATACTCCCCTTCGTAGATATCACCGTTCTTAAAGACTGTCTTTCCTTTGCCATTCGGCTTGCGTCCCTTCATCTCTCCCGTATAGACGCTGCCATCCTTAAAAGTATAATTTCCAATCTTTATTTCAGTGGAGAATGTATCTTTTATTTTTCCGAAAAATCCGCTTTTTTTTCCTTCGTTATCTTGTGCCATTGCTCCTCCTTGAGCAAGGAGAGCCAGTAAAAGTGTAGTATATAGATATTTCCTCATTGGTTTTAGTAGTTACTCATTAAAATTACAATTTGGACAAAGATACGATTTCTCTCCCAAAAAAGCCCCCTACCGGAAAGTAATTTATGATATCTTTTTACCTGCTATGACCTCTTTTAATTTCTCTTTGCACAAATAACGCTGCGCCAAATCTTGTAATTCGGCAGGCGTAACCTCCTGTACAGCTTGCAAAGAACGTGAAAAATAGTCGTCTCCCAAGCCGGAAGTAGCTATAAAAATCCATGCATCCGACAGTGAAAAAGCCGATTCGTAGCTCCTGCACATTTCGCCAAGCATATAATTGCGCACCATAGACAGTTCCTCTATGGGCACAACCTCCTGATGTAAACGATCGATCTCATGATACACTTCCTGAATCAACGGTTCTACGTATTCATTATCCGTTTCCGTCGAAACAATCAGTAAACCACTATCCGGATAGAACATAATTCCTGCCGAAATACCATAAGTATATCCTTTCTCTTCCCGGATATTAGACATCAGGCGACTACCGAAGTAACCTCCGAATACAGTCATCAATACCCGTAACTTCAGATAATCGGGATGCTCACGGGTGATAGTAGTATATCCCATTTTTACGGCACTTTGCATCGCATCTTCCCGTTCCGTAAAAATCCGTTTCTCTGGCACGGCAATATAAGGGAAATTTAATTTCGATGTCTGCAACTGATATTGCCCGAATGGAGAGCCGAACGCATCCTTCACCCGTCGAATAATATCTTCCGTCACCTTGCCGGAAAGAAAAATAGAGCAATTGCCCGAATGATAATACCGTTCATAAAAATTACGAAGAACTTCGGGAGTGATAGCATGATAATCCTCCTCCACGACAATCTTCCCACATGGATGTTGTTCTCCGTAAAGAGACTGTAACAAACTACGATGTGCCAGAAAATCCACCTTGGAGGTATTGACCAGATATTGTTGGATATTAGTATCCAAAATCGTATGCAACTCCTTTTCCGGAAACAACGGCTCTTTAATCATCGACTCCACCACTTCCAACGTTTCCGCCACATATTTATTCAATGAATAAACAGTAATGTAAGCATAGTCCGAAGAACTGGATAATTCCAGCCATGAACCATAATAGTCCAGTTTTCCGGCAATTGTGGCAGCCGTATATTTCTTTGTGCCTTCACGCAGCATCCGGTTAGTAAACAATGCCTGCAATTTCTGCGACTGTTGCCAACGTCCCCCACCGAAAAGTATATCCATGCGTACCACATCCTGCTCACCGGCATTGATTACAGTCAACGGAATACCATTAGGTAACGTAGTCCGGACAGGAGGAAGAATACGAAAATCTTTCAGGGTTTGTATTTCGGGTTGTATCTTACGATTCATATTATGACCTACTCTTCAAAAATTCTTCTGCACGTTCTAAATCCTGCGGTGTATCAATACCAATAGTTTCCACTTCGCTAATACCTACTTTAATTTTATATCCGTTTTCCAACCAGCGAAGTTGTTCCAGAGACTCAGCCAGTTCCAAAGAAGATTGCGGCAAGGCAGTTATTTCCTTCAATACGTCCGTGCGGTAAGCGTACAGACCAATATGCTTATAGTAAGTATGCCCTTTCAGCCAGTCCTGCTTTTCAGTATTACGCTGATAAGGAATAATGGAACGGCTGAAGTACAATGCATTCCAATTCTTGTTAACCACCACTTTCGGAGAGTTCACATTTTCCAAAACGGCAAACGGTTCATCGGCAGTGAAAGGTTTTACCAATGTGGCAATCTGTGTAGTCGGGTCTTCAAAACAAGCTTTTACAGCATTAAGTTGTGAAGGCTGGATAAAAGGCTCATCACCTTGTATATTGACAACAACATCAAAATCACCTCCGATCTTAGTACAAGCTTCGTAACAACGGTCCGTACCACTTTTATGATCAACAGACGTCATTACCACTTTCCCTCCAAATGCTTTCACTGCAGCTTCGATCCGCTCATCGTCCGTAGCAACATAGGCATCGTCAAGTACCCCTGCTACCTGTTCATACACACGTTGTATCACTGTTTTTCCGCCCAAGATAGCCAATGGTTTCGCAGGGAAACGAGTGGATGCATAACGGGCAGGTATAATTCCCAGAAATTTCATATCTGATTTTATTTTAATTCTTCTAATCCTTTCACGATGTACTCCCTTTTCAGATCCTCCGGCTTCAACACCCGGTCGTCAAAAGAGAGTAAATCAATATCCAGACAAACTTTTTCTTCTTTCTTATCTTCCGGACGACGACCGGCACATTTCTCGATAGCTTTCAATTCCTTCTTCACTTTTTCTTCTTCCGCTTCGGAGAAAAACAGTGCCACTTGATTGGAGAACAACGCCGGACTCCGGAAAAACAAAGGTTGTGTTTCCCGTTCGGTCGTGAAGCGAATGGAAGGAAACAAATCCGCTAATCTCTTTCGTGCTAAAAGCAGATTCTCCTTCCGGTTGTAGTTACTTCCAATGCAAATAATACACTTGTGCATAAGAAGCTGATTCTTAATTAAACAGATCGTCCAATCCGGTTTCTTCAAAGACTTCACCGTCCGATGCTTCCGAACCGGCACAAGGATCAAATCCCTCAGGGAGTTTGAACTTCTCCTGCTGATCATATCCTAAAGTCGGGTCATCATATACTTTTTTCATATATTTCGCCCAGATAGGCAGTGCAGCAGCAGCGCCCTGTCCATAAGTCATCGAACCGAAGTGGATATCACGTTCGTCACCTCCTACCCAACAGCCGGACACCAATGAAGGCGTGAAGCCCATAAACCAGCTATCCGAGTTATCGTTTGTCGTACCTGTCTTACCACCCATATCAGCCGTGATACCATAGCGGCGCACCCGTGCTCCCGTTCCTTCGTTGATAACCGCACGAAGCATCACGAGCATTTTATATACACTGGAAACACTGATCACCTCCTCCATTTGTGGAGCAAATGTAGAAATCACATTACCCTCATTATCTTCGATGCGGGTAACGAATAAAGGAGCCACCCTGATACCTTTGTTGGCAAAGGCTGTATATGCACTTACCATTTCACCGACGGAAATCTCACAAGGACCCAGACAGAGTGAAACCACCGGATCAATGGCCTTATTACGTACTCCGAAACTATGAATCAACCGAACCAGTTCATACGGATTCAATTTCCCCATCAAATAAGCCGAAATCCAATTGTCCGAATTGGCCAATCCCCATTTCAAAGTTACCATTTCACCATAACGTTTTTTATTAGCGTTACGCGGCGACCACGGTTCTCCTGTTTCCGTAATCAATGTCTGCTCTACATGACGTACCTGATCACAAGGAGAAAAATTATTTTCCATGGCAAGCGTATACAAATATGGTTTGATAGTAGAACCGACCTGACGGCGACCTACCATTGCCATATCATATTGGAAATATACATAATTCGGTCCGCCCACATAAGCCTTCACGTGCCCGTTCAACGGATCCATTGACATAAATCCGGTTCGCAGGAAAGACTTATAATAACGGATTGAATCCATGGGTGTCATAATCGTATCCTTAGCTCCCGTCCAAGAAAACACAGTCATTTCTTGCGGTGTATCAAAAGCCTTTCTGATTTCCTGCTCGGACGCTCCCGCTTCATTCATCAAACGATAACGGTCAGTTTGCTTCATTGCTTTTGTCAGCAATTCCTCTACAAGTTTTGCCGATATAGACCTCGCATACGGAGCATTCTTACTTCCCACTTTTTCTTTAAAGAATAATGGTTGCAAGAAGCTCAGATGTTCTTCTACCGCTTCTTCAGCATATTGTTGCATGTGCGAGTTAAGAGTTGTGTAGATTTTCAGTCCGTCAGTGTAGACATTATAATTTGTCCCGTCCTTCTTTTTATTCTTTGCACACCAACCGTATAGCGGATTTGTTTCCCAAGCAAGAGAATCCTCGTAGTATTTTTGCATCTGCCAACCCCGATAGGTACTTTTGACAGGTTTCGGTGCCGTCATTACTCCACGAAGATATTCACGGAAATAAGTTGCCATTCCTTCCTTGTGGTCAACACGATTATAAGTCAATTTCAACGGGAGAGCTTTCAGGGAATCGCATTCTGCCTCAGTGATATAACCAGCCTTGCGCATTTGCTCAAGCACCACATTCCGGCGACCACGAGAACGCTCATTAAAGCGAACAGGGTTATAGAGTGACGGATTCTTACACATACCTACCAAAGTAGCAGCCTGTTCAACTTTCAGTTCCTTCGGTTCACATCCGAAATACGTGTGTGCAGCAGTTTTAATCCCCACAGCATTATTCAAGAAGTCGAACTTATTCAGATACATACTTAGGATTTCCTCTTTAGTATAATAACGTTCCAGTTTCACGGCAATCACCCATTCAATCGGCTTTTGGAAAAGGCGTTGAAGAGTATTACGTGCCACATTCTCAGTAAACAGCTGTTTTGCAAGCTGTTGAGACAAGGTACTACCCCCACCCGCATTTTTTTGAAACATCAGACCTCGTTTCACAAATGCACGAAACAACGCTTTGGCGTCAATTCCGGAATGCTCTACAAAGCGCACATCTTCCGTAGCGATTAAAGCATTGATAATATTAGGCGACAAATCCTTGTAGGCCGTATATACACGATTTTCTTTGCTGTACGACCAGGTTCCGAGCACCTTTCCGTCTTCAGAGAAAATTTCCGTTGCAAATTTATAATTTGGATTCTCCAGTTCCTCTACAGGGGGCATATAACCTATCCAACCTTTTGAAATAGAAACAAAGATAACAACGATAGCCAATACCACGACTGCCAATAAAATCCAAAGAGCTTTTATTATTTTTCGAATCATGTTTATTCTTACTTAAAAAGATGCTTAAATTAAGATGCAAAGGTAGATAAAATCCGGAACGCAACCAACGAGTTTGATTATTATTTCAGTTTTGTTAAATACCTTAAGGCTAAATATGCCTAACTCGTGATTGAGAAGTGATTAACAATAATTTGTATAAACGCAAAACAGGCGGGATTTTTCCCACCTGTCATTCATACCTAATTATATCTCCTAAGATACCAATTACATTGCCGCAGCCTGTACACCGATCACTCCGGCAATTGCACCGGCAACAGCAATAATCACTTTCAAAATCATGCTCCAAGTTTTTTTCATAGATTTTCTACTTTTCAAATTAAACATTTATAAAATACTATCAACTGTCAATTAGCAGACATCAATTAAACAGACGGATCAGGTGTTACTCCACCTCCTCCTTCTCCACCACCTTCACCCGGATTTTCCGGGTCTTCGGGAGATACGACCACGCTGTTCTTCTTTAGATATTCATCCAGACTGATCAGGTCCAGCTTTTCATCTTCACGGGTCGCAGATTTTGTGATACGCAACTCTTTATTTGCCTGAAAGAAAATACGGACACTCTCCACACTCTTGGCTGTAATATCCTTTGCCAGATCTGCACCTTTCGAACGGGCAGCCAACATAAATACACCCAGGCCTTCGATATTCACCGACTTACCTTCCAGCAACTGTTCCTTCATCTTATCCACGAAGTTCTGAATCACACTCTTGATATCACCGACAGAAAGCGAAGAACGATCCCTCATTTTCTCTGCAAGATATTTCAAACTGACAGACTGTCCCAAGGTAATCAGATGCGGATAAAATCTCTTAGGAGAATTGGGAACACGCGGATCCGTTGGCCGCGTAATGACTTTGTAAATTACACTCATACTACGTTTTTTTAAGATTCAAATTCAAGTTATTTTATTCACATTTCGTTGATCAACGATGCAAAGGTGCAGTTTTTATTTCGTATAGAAAAGGAAAAAGCCCCTGTCGGAGCTCTTTTTATTTAGGATAGATTATAAACCGCTATTAATCAATAAAATATATCAACGATCTTCCCAGACAGTTGATATACAAAGGAAATTCATACTGGCATTTACGCCAACATGAGGGCATCGGTCAAGTATGTACCGCTGTACTTTCCCCAGCCGATAAGATGTAGGGATTCATGTATATAGCATGAATTAGGGGCCTACATATTTCATAAATCTAATAGGATATATTCACGATTGCCTCTTTAATACTTTCCACAATATATCGAACGTCATCATTAGTTACAATTGAAATCTGCATACATCTCGCCACATACACAGGCGATATCACCTGCATGCTACCAGACTTTTGCTCCTCTCTACAAAGTCAGCTACTCGCTTTTGAAGTTCTTTCGTAATCATAACTATCTCTCTGTCACAATTACCTTGAATGTCTTGAAGATAAGCATGATGTCATACCAAAAACTATGATTTTCCACATACTCAAGGTACAACTTAATCTTATCTTGCATGATCACATGGATATAGTAATCCTCTGGATCTTTGGCCTTCTCCATCAATTCATTCTCGTTGCGGAACTTGATGCTGGCAGGGTCAGTGATTCCTGGCTGTACATCCAATACATGCATCTGCTCGGGTGTCCAATAGTCCACATAATGGCGTACCTCAGGACGAGGACCTACAAGACTCATGTCGCCATTAAAAACATTAATCAACTGTGGTAGTTCATCGAACTTATACTTGCGAATGAAATAACCACTATTGGTCACTCGGGGATCTCGACCACCAATTGTTACAAGTGATCCCTTATCAGCGCCCACTCGCATTGAGCGGAACTTGAAAATACGAAAATCCTTATTATTCTTTCCCACACGAACTTGGCGATAGAACACAGGACCTTTAGAATCCAATTTTATCCAAATCGCAAGCACTAAAAATAAAGGGCTGAGCAGTATCAATCCTATACCGCTCGCTACTATATCAAATAATCTCTTCATTAGAGGTTCTTTACTATATCTGCAAAATTCTCGATCACATATTCCACATCTTCCTCGGTCATGCGGGTGTTCAATGGTAATGTAATCTCATTCTCGAAGAATGCAAAAGCATTTGGATAATTCTTGATATCGAAACCAAGACGCTTGTAAGCTGTCATCATTGGTAGCGGTTTGTAATGTACGTTACATGCAATGCCACGCTCAGCCATTTTCTCTATTACAGTATTAGCTACCTCACGAGTCTTACCAAGCAGGCGAACAATATACAAGTGACCAGAGCCAGCCCAATCAACTCCATAATGGTTTAGTGGAGCCACATTCAAATCTTTGAAGCCTTCATTGTAAAGCTCGATATAATTTCTGCGCTTAGCCAACATCTCAGGATAACGTTCAAACTGTACCAAACCGAGTGCGCCCATGATGTCTGTCATGTTGCACTTGTACCAAGGGGCAATGATATCATATTCCCATGCACCCAACTTTGTCTTAGCCAAAGCATCCTTATTCTGACCATGAAGGCTGAACAACTGACTCAAACGATAGAGGTATTCATTCCAGTTTTCGCCCTCGATTAGGGGAATACCCTCATAACCGTTCATTGTCCATTCAGCTGTGCTTACACCCACCTTCTCCTTACCGAAAGGCAAATTCCAGCAGATGGCACCACCCTCAGCAGTTGTGAAGTTCTTCACAGCATGGAAAGAGTAAGAAGAAAAATCGGCAATAGCACCAGTTTTCTTGCCATGGCGCTCAGAACCAAATGCATGAGCACAGTCGGCGCCCACAACCACACGACCAATCTTCTTCTGCAATTCGTTAGCAGGACGGAAGAGACTCTTCTTTGACTCTACAATCTCGAAGATACGATCGTAATCACACACTATACCAGCCAAGTCAACTGGCACCACCACCTTTGTTTTCTCTGTAATCGCATCAGCCAGCAAATCGTAATCCATTTCGAAGTTCCCTTTCTGAATGTCCACCATCTTGATGGTAGCACCAACGTGGGTGATAACCGATGCAGATGCAGTATATGTATAAGCAGGAACAATCACCTCATCACCAGGACCAACGCCAAGCAGGTGCAGTACCATTTCCATGGCAGCAGTTGCCGAATTCAAGCACACAACATTTGGAGTCTTCTGATCATCCGATGCATTATCCACACCTACATAATCAGCAATCATCTTCTCCAACTTCTTCACGCGAGGACCTGTAGTGATCCATCCACTCAGAATTGCATCACGTACTTCAGTTGCCTCAACCTCAGTCATATCAGGCGGGCTGAAAGGCACATTTCTTAATTTCATTGTCATAATGTTATATGTTTTTTTCAAAAGTAAGTACTCAATTTAGGGCATCCCCCTCTGAAAGGGCACTTTCAAGTGCCCTAAACTGAGTCGAGTTAAAAATTTGTTCTAGATTTAACATTGCCCCGTAGCCAAAGCAATCTTGTCAGGAACCATATTAACATAGTCCCTGCACCCGTTAAAGATTTTTTTGAAAAAAGTTCCGATGAAGTCCCATGCCGAACTTCCATGAAGCTTCACCGTGCTTATCACGCTGTGATAAGTGGCGGCCATATCAGCTCCTACGTCACTGCCATAATGCAAGGAATTGTTCCGCTGAGTGGCCAGTTTCCGGATAGTCCGCTGTCGAGTAGACCAAGGGAATTTCACCCTCAGCCTCTCTCGGAACCGTACGTGAAAGTCTCCCTTCATACGGCTCTTCGCATTCAAATCATTTCTTTCGATATACATAGGGTACATATCCTACTTGCCAATGATAAAACAGATTGGGCTCTTTCTGAGCGATACTGGCTAACCAATAATGAGCAGATATGACACCACGACGACGAAGTCTTTTATATTTTGTCTTTGCCCAATAGGCAATAGAGCGATTCAGGTGGCATATAACTTTCCAAAATTCTGTTTTACCAAATTTGCCATAATAGTTTATCCATCCTCTTACGACACCATTGATATATGATGCCACAAATCGTAGGCTTCGATTATGGAGGCGTTTGAGATTCCAGGATTTTATTGTTTCATGTATGCTACTTACCGATTTCTTGCTTATAGCAGGCAAATAACTTGTGAATAAGACATTGTTGCGTTTATCTTTTGCCGCTCTTGGTCTGAAAGTAAAGCCTAAATAATCAAAAGAAGTACAATGATAGTGATCTGATGAACGACTGCTCATTTTGCAGAATACTATTTTCGTCTTTTTCTCATTAAATGTCAATTTACATTCAGCAAAACGTTCTCCAAGCCTTTCCTTTATGTATTCAGCTTGAGCCAATGTACTACAATGACAAACACAATCGTCAGCATATCTCTCAAAAGGTATGTGAGGATATTTATAAGACATCCATTTATCAAAGGTATAGTGCAGGAACAGGTTTGCTAAAATTGGGCCTGTGACTGAACCCTGCGGTACTCCCATGTGCCTCTTTACAATCCGTCCATTACTTCTCTGATAAGGGACGGTCAACCAACGTTTTATATAAAGAAGTATCCATTTTATCTTGATATGCTTTTCCACCGCTTTCATTAGTAAGTCATGGTCGATTGGTATCAAAGAACTTGGATATATCTATATCTAAAACCCATGCATACTTCCAACACCGTCTTTCTGCCTTGGCTATGGCATCATGAGCAGAGCGATGCGGACGATAACCGAATGAATCTTCATGAAAACAGGGTTCTATGAGAGGCTCAATGGCATTTACAACAGACATTTGTGCAATACGGTCTTCAATAGTGGGAATCCCTAAAGGTCTTTTGCCACCATGGGGGTTCGGTATTTCTACAAGTTTTACTGTTTTAGGCATATAACTGCCGGAACTCATGCGGTTCCATAGACGATAAAGGTTGGAACCCAAGTTTTGCTCATAAGTACCCATCTCTATACCATCAATGCCTGAACTACCTCTATTAAATTTTACTTTCTTAAAGGCTTCAAAGATTATTCTTTTGTCTATTTGAAATGGTTTTGCTTCTTGTATTGTGTCCTCCTTAGTTTATCAAGTTGCACGATACAATCCGCTGAATACGTTTCCCCCTTCGCTCCTTTCTCATTACAAGAAATTCAACACTACTACGAAGAAATCCGCCACAGATTGAGACTTCGATACTTTCTGCCTTACGTGTCATGCGTCTTTGGCATTTTCTCTTGACATTCTCAATCTGCTTCTCACGTTCCATCAAAGAGCCTATATAATGGTCTTGCCGCCTACACACCGTATACCAAAGGAACAGTAAACAGGTAACTTCCCTTCTTATCATAGAGCGTAGCAGAAGCCCTATTTCTGATGTAACCTGATAACAATAACGATGCTTCATCAACGGTTCATTCACATTCAACTCCATTATACGTACCTTACCATATCTTCTGACTTATTACACACAACGTTCACCACTTCTTGATTGCTCAAAAAAACAGCTTGTGATGATTTGCAACCTGTTCCTGTAAACCGATTGCGAGGGATCTACCCTCATCTCTTTGATAGTTGCGGACAAAATTTCCATAATACCAGCCAATAGCATCATGTTATAATGTCCTCGTGACACACCAGCAAGGTTGTTATCTATCGGTAGTTCCCCATCATCCAGGAAGGAAAACAGCTCTTTTCAAAATTTATTCAGATAATTGAACGCTTCCGTGTAGTAAGGACTTCGGAACTCCGTCTCCTTTGCCAGTTCACTATCCAGCCTGCTGCGTATCCTTATCACGATTTCCTTGGTTTCTAAGCCTTGTCTTTCACGAAGCCTTTCTTCAGGAGTAAGACCGGATTCTTCGTACCGACGCTCTCTGCCAAAAAGCGCTTGGAAATCATTATGGAAAAGCTCCGCGGCCGGTTCACACCCTTGATTGACAGCCTTGACAAACTTGTTATTGAGATGAGAAAAACAAACCTGATGGACGGTATCCTTGAACTGTGCCGATTTCAACTCATCACCTATAAACACATAGGCGTTATAACCGTCTGACATGATACTCTTCAACTCTGCATCACCCAAAAAGTCCGTAAGCACGTCACGACCTCTCAAACCGTTTTCATAGAAGAAAATGGACACTTTCTGAGCCTTGTTCACAAGTACCCCAATATAGTATTTCTTATAGTGGTCATACTTCCGGACCTTACATCAGGTCTCGTCGCAATGGACGATGGAATCCTTTTCCAATACAATCTCCTTCAAGACGCAAACCAACTCGTCCAAGTATTTCTTGCCTTTCCTCAGCCAGTTGTGCAAGGTGTTGGCAGATATGGTCATCCCCATATCAGTCAGCCATTGATGCAAAAGACCGAAAGTTACATTCTTTACATAAATCTCATAGACAATGGCCTGCAAGAACTCCGGAGTAACCGTTGTACCTTCAAAACGGGTCACAACCTCGGGATGACCGTCACTAGGGAAATAGCCCCATTTAGGTTTGCGACCGGGTTCCACATAATGAACCATTTCAAAAATTTCCTCCACTAGAATGGTCTTCAGACTGAATACCGGCACGGAGTGCCGTTCAATGATACGACCGGAGACCTTAGACAGATCCGATGGATGGAAGACGGGATTACTGTTCACTCCCATTGTTTTATATTTATCAAGACGATTGGTCAGCTTTCCCGGCATTCTCCGAAGCAGAACTGCACCGGTTGTTATCAACCGAATCGGTACTAAGAGTCACTTCAGTACCGTCAAAACCGTCCTTCTCATTGCCACGGTCAGGTTCAGGATTCTCGGAAGTACCTGAAGCCGTTTGCTTTCTGATTTTCTATCGTCTGTCACCGAAACGTTCCTGATTCGCATAGTCTAGCTTCTCCTGAAGAGACTTTAGCTTACGTTCAGCGGATTTACGAAGTTTGCGTTCTTCTGATAACCGGCCCAACAAATCAGACTGCAGGGCTTTCAATGAAAACAACTCCTCTTCCTGTCTGGATTGGAATGAAGACAACTGTTCCTCAAGCTCCTTTTGCCTGGCCATGAAATCTTCAAGAACAAGCTGCATAGTCTTCTGAGTTAGAAGGTCTTCCTGGTGTTGTTCTGCCAAGTATTTGATATACCGGTCTTTTTGATCTTCTGCCATACCTTCACTATAATTTACAGGAGTGAGTAGGTTTCCCTACTCAACAAATCCCGTTTGGATTCAATTATATGCTGCAGTTCGATCATCCTTAAACCTTTGATTTACAATATTAAAGATAGCAAAATAATTACAAAAGCACAAGCAATAAGACATCTTAATTATCTGACTTTTAATATTTTAACTATAGGATTTCCAAGTATCAAAACCACATTTTTCCAATCTATACGGTAGAGGGTATCAGAACCTTTACGCTCCACTTTCAGGAATTGGTAACCTGACACAAACTTCTTTTCAAACAGACTGTAAGAACGGTTGTCAAATGAAAACATACGTACTATCCGACGATTGCGGGACATCACAAGAAAGACATCGCCAGTACAGGGTTCACGATAAAGACGCTCATGGATGATAGACAATACACGGCTATGTTTGCAACGCATATCGGTAAAGTCACGGATATAAAAGAAATGGTTCAGACCGGTGACACTCAGCATAGACCCTCCAACTTCTCTATTATACGGACCAGCTCCCGATAGCTTAAATTCTTTTGGGATAAATGTAAACCGGTACTCATACGCACCTCAACCCAGATACGGACCGGATTGTCTGACTTCTCAGACGACGGAGGAAGAGAAACCGGCATAGACGATTCCTCATTCTCTTCAGAGGGAGCGCCGGCAACTTGAACTGCAACTATTTTTTCCGAGTGTCCATATACCACTTATAGAACACGTTATGGGGGACTTTATTCCTCAAACAGAAGGACTGCAGAGATTCTCCATGAGGCAAATCCTCACTCTGGTACTGAAAGTAAAACCTTTCAAGATCTTCGCTACTATACATATTTTTTAAAATTTTAATTCGTAGCAAAAATATACCTTTCAAGTTTGAGCCATTATTTGAGTGCTTACAATTCACTGTGGTCCAAGGTTCGGACACTTACACATAGAAAACTCAAGTGTTATTAACAAACCAAAACTATACCTACTACGCATCCAAACGTGTTCAAGAGTAAAACATTGAATCAATGTTTTATTTCTATTTTTATGATTTATGATATAACAGGAAATATCTAAACCACATTCTGTAATATTTCTACAACCAAATAATCGAGACAATTGTTCTTGCTACATTGTTTCAAAATACCATCAATTCGTACTACTAATGTAAAGTAAATAATCAACCTGAATATTCTAGCCATAATTACGGAGTTAGAAACTCCAGTTGATACCACCCATGAAGGTAGCACGTGGCATAGGGAATCCTACTACGATTTCATATTTTTGAGCGAGAAGATTCTGACCCTTCACAAAGAGGTCTACACCTGTAACTACACGATAATTTGCGGTAAGGTTCCAGAGCAAGTAGTCCTCTTTCTGTTCGTTCGCCCCAGTTGCTGTGTAGAGACCAGCCACATACTGAAAACATGTATTTAAGCGGAACCCTCCACTCTGATAGGTTCCACCAAGAAACGCCTTGTGTTCAGGTGCTGCCAACTGGTGTTTGCTCATGTGAAGGAAGCTATAGTTGGCATTGACTGAGAAATGATTATCGATACTCCAAGCACTCTCCAACTCAAATCCAGAGTTTTCTGTAACACCTGTATTCACATTCAATGGACTACCGTTTACCATTCTGTTTTCGATCAAGTTATCAGCCTTGAGATAGAATACGTTTGCACCAATCATTAAGCGATTGTCGAGCAAATGCTGACGGTAAGAGAGTTCATAGTTCATCAAGCGCTGTGGCTCGAGATCTTCGTTAGCTGGCTTGTACATATAAAGTTCGCGTAGAGTAGCATTTCGGAATCCCTTGCTAACTGTTGCACGAAGTGTAGCACTGTTAGGAAGGAGGAAGGTGAAACCACCCTGAGGAATCCACTCACTACCGCTCACTGAATGATGGTCCAAACGGATACCTGCATTCAGAATCATCCATGAAGTAAGATTCTGTCGGAAGTCGATATATCCTGCAATTTCATTCACGCTACGATCAGCGATTTCGCTTGTAGTTGTACCATCTGCAATAGATTCATTCCATGCATGACCACCAAAGTGCTGGAAGTCGACACCTGCTGTAGTGCGGTTGCCAGCAAACAGCTGTGCACTCTGATAGAGTGAAAATCCACCCATACGGTCATCGTGCATATAATAAGCTGTACGTGGAGTACCACCTGTCTTATATCCATCGTTGATCTTGTGGTGTCCCCAGTTATAGTATGCACGGAAAGCACCGCTTGTAAAGCCATAATCGTTGGTAAGTGAAACAGCAGCCAAACCACGGGTGATCTTCATATCATTGTCGAACATTGGAGCACTCTTTTCACCTGGGTTTGATGAATCGAAGTAAGTGATATTTACATCCCCAGATAAGTTCCAATACTTGCTGAAATCATAACCCAATTTTACAAATCCGCTATACTGTTCAAACTCTGAGTTGGCGCGATGTCCATCTGTACGACCGTAGTTAAGTCCTACGATGCTAGAGAACTTGCCAGAGCGTACTCTATTGGTTACACTTCCTTCGAAGGTACCATAACTACCACCTTGCAGATTTACATTGGTGTTTACTCCATTCTGCTGCATCTGACGGGTTACGATGTTTACCACACCACCCATAGCATTTGATCCATAGATCATAGAGGCAGGACCACGAAGAACTTCAACCTTCTCTGCCAACATGGTCTGATAAGCATCTGCAATAGGATGGCCATAGAGACCTGCATACTGTGGAAGTCCATCTACCAATACCAAAAGATCGGCATTAGAACCAATACCACGTACTTTGATACCTCCAGCAGCGCCAGTACTTACACCATAACCCAAGATACCACGGCTTGTAACAAAGAGTCCTGGTATCTGCTGGGATACAGTAGGCAAAACATTGCTCTGATAATTTGCTGTGAGTTTCTCCTGTCCTAAAACAGAAATTGTCATAGGGAGGTGGCGTACATCGGTTTTGTATCGTGTACCAGTAACAACGACATCATATATATCTAATAAAATTGTGTCTGATAATTCTTCTGAATTCGCAAATAAAGAAGAAAAGATTAATAAAAATAAAACTAGTTTTCTCTTTGTATTATTCATTTATAAGTACTCAATTGAATATAAACACTTTAACCCATTAGTAAGAATCTCTATTAAGATCGTAACCGTCCTAAAAAGTCAACCCTAATTATTATTACATATACAAAAAAGTGGCTCAGGAAAAGTAATCTAGAGACACTTACTACTTATATAAAGCAATCTTACATTAAGATTGCTTTATAATATCAACAAAATTATCTATTACATATTCCACATCATCCTCTGTCATACGTGTATTCAATGGCAATGTAATCTCATTCTCGAAGAATGCATAAGCTTTGGGATAATTCTTGACATCGAAGCCTAAGCGTTTGTATGCGGTCATCATAGGCAATGGCTTATAGTGAACGTTACAAGCGATACCACGCTCGGCCATCTGCTCAATCACTTTGTTAGCCTCCTCACGTGTACGACCAACAAGACGAACAATGTAAAGGTGACCAGAACCAGCCCAATCAGGACCATAGTGATTCAATGGAACTACATTCAGATCCTTGAAGCCTTCATTATAGCGCTCGATATACTTCCTACGCTTAGCCAACATCTCTGGATAACGCTCAATTTGTACCAATCCGAGCGCACCCATGATATCAGTCATGTTGCACTTATACCAAGGGCCGATGATATCGTATTCCCCTACACCAAGCTTTGTCTTAGCCAATGCATCCTTATTCTGGCCATGGAGGCTGAACAATTGAGATACACGATAGAGATACTCATTCCAGTTCCCGCCCTCAACGACAGGTATGCCCTCGTAACCATTCATAGTCCATCCTACAGTACTCACACCTACTTGTTCCTTACCAAAAGGCAAGTTCCAGCAGATAGCACCACCTTCAGCTGTTGTGAAGTTCTTTACAGCATGGAATGAATAAGATGAGAAATCAGCAATCGCACCAGCTTTTTTGCCATGGCGTTCAGAACCGAATGCGTGAGCACAGTCAGCACCTACTACCACACGACCTATCTTCTTCTGCAATTCATTTGCAGGACGGAAGAGGCTCTTCTTTGATTCTACAATCTCGAAGATACGATCGTAATCGCAAACCACACCAGCCAAGTCTACAGGTACAACCACCTTTGTCTTCTCCGTGATAACATCAGCCAACTGGCCATAATCCATCTCAAAGGTATCCTCCTGGATATCCACCATCTTAATAGTAGCTCCAACATGAGCGATTACCGATGCAGATGCAGTATATGTATAAGCAGGAACAATCACCTCATCACCAGGACCAACGCCAAGCAGGTGCAGTACCATTTCCATGGCAGCAGTTGCCGAATTCAAGCACACAACATTTGGAGTCTTCTGATCATCCGATGCATTATCCACACCTACATAATCAGCAATCATCTTCTCCAACTTCTTCACGCGAGGACCTGTAGTGATCCATCCGCTAAGAATTGCGTCACGTACTTCATTTGTCTCAGCCTCTGTCATATCAGGTGGACTGAAAGGCACATTTCTTAATTTCATTGTCATATTATAAAATATTATAATCGTTTTTACTAGGAAAGAATTCTTTTAATTTCCTCTTTGTATGCATCAACTACAATGTCTCTTGAAAAATTATCATGCACTCTTCTTCGTCCTGCTTCTCCCATACTTTTTCTTTCTTCATTACTGAGAGAAAGGAAATACTCAATTGCATCTACAAGTTGGTCAACATTCTCACCATGATAAATATAACCAGTTTTACCGTTTTCAACAGTTTCTATACATCCAGGATTGTCTGTTGTTATCAAAAATCGTCCAGAAGATGCGCTCTCTAGCAAGACATTACTCATGCCTTCACCATAGGTTGAAGGATGAATTGTGCAATGCGCACGTTGAATCCAAGGCTTAACATCCTTTTGACTTCCTCTATACATAACAATTCTCTTTCCTCCTAGTTCCTCTAGCTCTTTCTTATAATGAGACTCTGTTGGTTCTATAAATCCCAAAATATTAAATTCAGTTAAAGGATAATTCTTTTTAATACGCTTTGCGGCTTCTATATAATCATCTACTCGTTTATCTTTCAATACGCGTCCAATATAATTAAAAACGACAGGTGCCCCTGTTTTCCCATTACCTCCATCGGGGTATGTTTGTAAAGGATATCGTTTCGTATTTACACCAGAACCAGGAATTAGCCTATGTTTGCCCTTAACCATACCTGCATCGATGGCAACCTGCATATTGGTTGCATTTTGAAACATCATACAAGCTGATTTTTTATATGCCATTTTAAAAAGCCACATAATGAATTCCTTTCTCACACCTTTTTCATTTACAACACTACCTAACCCTGTTAAATTATTTATTACAGGTATATTTAACATATGTGCTACTATACTTGCATATACATTAGGTTTAGCCGTGTATGTAAGTATTATTGATGGTTTACATTTTTTAAACAGACACCAATAATGATGCAACAATTTAAAATCTGTGATTGGATTTGTACCTCTTCGATCGATAAATAATTTATCATGTACAAAAGGCATATCTTTCATCAAATCAAACTTAGGTCCATCAGGACAAGATATAAGCATATTATACCCTTCACTAATAAGTTCTTCTATTAATTCTTTACGAAAACAAAATACATCGTCATCATTATTTGTAAGCAGGGCTATTAGTTTCTTCATTTTACTCTACCTTTTCCAATTTTATAATCATATGAATGTGAACCTTCCACACGAAAGTCATTATGATATCTTTCTAATACATTTTTAAAAACTTCCTCATATTGTGGGATAAATAAATCATTCTTAGCCTCCAATTGTTCAATAATAGATGTAGCCAAAGGGGCTGTAATTGAAAGATCTGTTTTTTTATGAGTAAAACTAGTTCCTTTGATAGACCCGGGACTCACATTCAATATTTGATTTTTACTTCCAGCTTTTAACAATTCGACATTAACACTCTCAATAAATATCTTCAATGCTGCTTTTGTTGCTGCATAAACGCTGAAAAAGGGAGATGACATGAATCCTGCAATACTAACCATCACACCACAATAAAAGTTAACATCTCGTTCTAACTTACTGTAGAAATGTTTAACAATACGCATAACTGGTATTGTATTAACATTGAAACTAGTAATGATAGTATCATCATCCACATCCTTAAACAATTGTAAACGCCCAAAGCCAGCAGTAATCATTAATGTATCAATATCTGTAAACTGATCAAAAATTGAATAATCAGTTTGAGTTAAATCAAATTGAAAACAATGAAACTTTGAATTATAATGTTCTTCAGCTAAGGAGGCTTTGTCTATGATATAAATTGTCTCAACATCATTTCTCTTTGCCAACTCTGTTGCTATAGAAAGGCCTATTCCATTAGCTCCACCTACAACTAGTGTTCTTTTCATAATAATAAGTATTAAATTATTGTCAGATTATAGCCATTATTGTATTTTTCAATAATTTCTGCTATAGCAACGCTTTCTCTTCTTCTCAATTTATAACAGCTTTTTCTTTTACTTGTAATCATTGAAAAAAAATCTTGTATTTCATACCTTAATCCATCCCCATCATAGCTATAGAAGAACTTTTTATTCTTGGTTTGATCTTCAAATCGTATTTCAAAATAATCAGTAAGCCACCAAGGGGCAGGAACATATACATATCCCTTTGTTCCAGAAACCACTAGGTTACCCTCTGTTTTAACTCCAATACCTAATGAAATAGAAGACGTCGCATGAGGATATGTTATGTTTGCTTTAGTAAAAATATCCACACCATTTTCCATCTTAGAAAAGAACTCAACTTTTTTAAAATTTATACCAAGAAGTCTTATTATTGCCATTAGATTTAATGACGCATGCTCATTCATTGCACCTCCAGCCTGTAGGGGATCTAATTCTCTTACCTCACCTTCCATCATTTTAGATAATGAAGCCTTTACGTCAACAACATCGCCAATGAAGCCACTTTTGATGAGAGTAACTATATGATTAAAAGCTGGACAAAAAGCTGTTTTATTTGCCTCTAACATAATTAGATCATGCTCATCAGCATATCTATATAATTTTTTTGCTTGTGAAGCATTTAATACCATTGGAATCTCACAAAGAACGTGTTTACCTTGTTTCAATGCCTCCATAGCATACTCAAAATGAGATAAATGCGGTGAGGCTATATAAACAGCGTCAATATTTAGAAGAAAATCGTGGTAACTATCGGAATAGCTGATTAGATCATATGTATCAGCAAAGGATTTCGCATTTGAACTAGAAGGATCAAAAACAGATATGGTATCAACGCCAGTAACAAATTTTGTTTCAGGAACAAAACGTTTTGCTATTCGTCCCGATCCAACAATTCCAATTTTAAAGACTTTTTGGGAATCAGCTCGCAACATAGTTGAAGAAATACCTTCAGTACGAGGAAGATATACAACTTTACAAAATTCATTTAGATAATCAAAATGCCCCTCCCAATCAGAACCTATAGCAAAAATATCAACGTCATACTTTTGAATATCATCAATCTTTTGTCCAAAATAATCCTCTATGATTACTTCATCAGCAAAACCTGTAGATTTAACAGCTTCTACACGTTCAAGCACGTTATTCCTGACATTAAGTTTTCCTCTACCTTTATCAAAGCCATCACTAGTAACGCCAACAATAAGGTAATCCCCAAGTTCTTTTGCTCTACGAAGAAGATTTATATGTCCTTGATGTAAAAGGTCATAAGTACCATATGTTATTACTTTCTTCATTCCTCCTTTAATAATTTATTCAAACTCAACATCATAATCCCGATATTAATCATGAAATAAAATAAGGAAAAAATATCAAGTACATGAAAAATTATCGAAAATAGGAAAATTACCTGCATAAATCCGGAAGGAGAGACAAAGTTCATTGCAGCAATTTTTAATAAACTATAATCCTGAGTAGAAGATAACTCTTTTACAGACATTGATTGTTGACTACTGGATTTCTTTTTATGCATAATGAGCCTTGGAAAAATTGACATAATAGAACTTGCCCCTCCAATTATTAACAATAATGGTTTATCAATAACATCAAAATAATTATTGTCATAGAAAGCAGCAATTCCAGCTGAAAAGTATATCAGAACCATAGAAATATAACCTCCCATAGTATCCCATAGGTCACCTAAATGAGAACATTGGTTAGTACATCTAGCCAAATTACCATCAACACCATCTAGGACTGCCCATATAAAAAAGAAAAGCCATCCAATTAATTTACCTTCAAAGTTTGTACTAAATGATACAACAAAAAAACCAATAAGAATTGAAAGCACCGACCACTTTGTAATCGTAGTAGGTTTAACTTTAGTTTCCGTTAAAGGAACAGTTAAAAGAATAGACAAAGGACGAACAGCAAGTTTCACCCATATATTCCAACGTTCTTCCTTTCTTTTTTTCTCCGGCATAGCAATGCCATAAACTTCTGAATAATTCATATTTTAATTATTTGTTTAACAAATACCACTTCTGAAATACGAATAGAGCCCATAATTGAGCACCATTATTAACCTGACCAGATATATGTTCATCAACAATACGACGAACATAATTATAATCAAATAAACCTTGATCTTCTATAACTTCTTTAGAAAGTAGTGCATTCAATTCTGCCTTTAATTCATTTCTAAACCAATAATCAACAGGAACATCAAAACCAGATTTTTTAAAATTGAGAGTCTGATCTGGAAGTATATCAGCAAAAGCACTTTTCAAAATATATTTTTTGTTACGACCTTTAAGTTTATACTCAGAATTGATAGAAAAAGAATATTCAACAATTCTTGAATCTAAAAATGGAGTTCTATTCTCGAGTGAATTGTGCATACAAGCTCTGTCTACTTTCGGAAACATACATCCTTCCAACACAAAGTGGAAATCACAATACTGTTCGCGATTTAAAACAGAATCAGTATTGATCTCATCATAAACCACTTTTATATCATCTTTTATACTACAATAATCTTCTAATAAAAGCTTTAGTCTATCATCATCTTTAAATCCCAGAGACATTAAATTATAATAAATATCAAAATCAGATTGTTCACTAATTGAAATAAGTTTTCTCAATTTCCGAAGGATAATATTTGTCTTATGGTTTATTGGGCAATATTTTACAAATAGTTCAACTACTTTTTTCATCCCAAAGGGAAGTCTATTAAATCTATTTGCATAATATCTACCAAGATACTTCTCATACCCTGCAAAAATTTCATCTGCACTATCCCCCGTCAACACAAGTTTAACATCTTTTGCTGCTAATTTTGCAACATAATAACAAGCTAAAGCAGAAGTATCTGCAAATGGTTCGTCATAATAAGAAATAATGGAATCAATGTTTTCTCTCAATAAATCATAGTTTATATATGCTTTATGATGGTCAGAATTAATATGTTTAGCAACAATCTCAGCTCTTTCAGATTCGTCATATTCTTTCTCATCAAATCCGATGGAGAATGTTTTGAACTGACTAGGAGATTCTTGATTCATCAATTCACAAACAATACTAGAATCAATGCCACCACTTAAAAAAGCACCGTAGGGAACATCAGCTATCATGCGTAATCTGATAGATTCTTTTACCATTTTACGAATATTACACTTAGCTTCTTCAAAACTATCATTACAATCTTTTATATGCTCAGATAAATTATAATACTCCCTTATGGTAACATGGCCTTTATCTATAATCATATAATGCCCCTGTTGTAATTTGCTAATTTCGTTATAAATAGTATAAGGCGAAGGTATATATGTTAGAGCTAAAAAATAATTTAAAGCTTTTTTGTTTATACTATACTTTGAAAGATTCGGAGAAAAAGCCTTTAATTCTGAAGCAAAAGTAATAACATTATTGGAACACGAATAATAGAGTGGTTTTTCTCCATATTTATCACGTGCTATATAGGTAATTCCTGTATCTCTGTCATAAAGGGCAAATGCATACATGCCTTCTAATTTTTGAAGCAGTTTCTCTATTCCTACAGTTTGAAATAAAGCTATTATCACTTCTGTATCACTTTTAGTAGCAAACTGATAAGAATAAGTCTTAATGATTTCATCTTGTAACTCCTGGAAATTATAAATCTCACCGTTAAAAACGATAGCAACTTTATTATCTACAGAGTTCATAGGTTGATTCCCTGTATTAGGATCAACTATAGCTAATCTAGAATGACCCAGAACTACGTTATCAATCATTTTGACATCCATATAGTCTGGCCCTCTAAACTTCATTAGTTTACACATTGTCTGTACTTCACCCAGAGCACTGTCATCATAAGTATTAATAATACCTGCTATTGCACACATAATTTATAAATTATCAATGTAAGAAAACCATTTACTAACTATCAAATCCGCATTCAAAGTTTCACGGACTTTAATTCCTTCGTTTCCAATTGCTTTAGCCTGCTCTTTATTTTCAATTAAATATGCTATCGAGTTAGCTAACATTTGAGAATTATCGACATCAACAAGTAAGCCATTAATACCATTATTAATTAACGTTTTTGGACCACCGCAAGGACAATTTGTTGAAATACAAGGAATGCCAATAGCCATAGCTTCGATTAAAGCATTAGGCATACCTTCAAAGTTAGAAGATAGTACAAAACAGAATGCTTTTTTAATTTTATCAAATAAATCAGACACATTGCCCATTAAAGTAATTTTATCTTGAAGATTTAAGGATTTAATATATGATAATAGAGCACTTTTGTTGGGACCATCACCATAAATCTCCAGTTTAAGAAAAGGATATTTTTTTGATACGATAGAAAATGAATCTATTAACATCTTGTGATTTTTTTGATCTACCAATCTTCCAACAGACACAATACGATTATCCCTTTCTCCTATAAAAGGAGAAGGTAACCCGTCTGTGAACAAAGGATTAGCAATAACTACTCCTCGAGATCCCAACATTTTTTTATAATATTGTTTTGCATCTTCAGTCTGGAACACGTAACCGTCAGCAAATTTTATGAAAGAATTTGAGATCAACTTTGTTAATTTTCGACCAGCAAAATTTGCAGGAGAGTTACGTTCGGAGACTATCGTCTTAATACCAAGTCCTAAACTAGCTGGAATAGCATAAGAAGCATTCGATGATCCCATAATTAATAAGGCATCAGGCTTTTCTACTTTTAACAACTTCCGTAACCCAAAAACAAAGTTCCGATTAGTTTCTACATTAGCTCTTTTAACTCCATCAGGAAGAACATACTCCTTGGGAGCTATTTTCATTGTAATAAGAACAGTAGAAATGCCAAAATCTCTCAACTTATCAGAGAGGTAAACTGATACTCTTTCCGCACCACCTCTAGACAAAGTTCCACTTAAAATGGCTATTTTTTTCATTTTTTATCAAAGTTACATATTCTTTAAATTCAGCATAAAAAGCAATTCTTTTTCCCCTTACTGTTTTTAAAGTATAATTGTCGGCCCTTTTTAAATTACTGATTGCTGCTTCAACCATTAAAGTTGGATTGTTAATCATTCTTGATATTAAAGAAGACAACAATTCACTATCTTCAGGATCATGAAGCCACTTTTTATCAACTAATTCTGGCATACCACAAACATCAGATATAATGCAAGGACAAGCCCGAGAAATAGATTCTACTATACTTCGAGGCAAACCCTCACTACGACTTGGAAGAATACTAATATCTATACTATCAATCCATTTAAATACATTTTCAATACCAGAAACAGGTTCATCAAAGATTACATTAACATTGTACTCCTGACCGTAATTTATCCAAAATTTCTGATCTTCCTTTGATCCAACTCCTAAAATTCTTAGACGAATCTTTGAATTATTTAATTTCTGAAGAGCTGTAATTGCAGTATCATATCCCTTCCGATTATCATGATATGTTCCGATAATACCAAGATCTATATATCTTCTATTTTTCATTGACTTGATCCAGTCAATTCTACGCTTTTCAATAGAAGGATCGATATTGGGTAAAATAGTATCTGTATAACCACACATTACTCCATCTATGGGATACATCTTTTGAAGATATTCTTGAGTTACATAAGTACCGAATTTGCAATCAGAAATAGCTTTTAATGTCTGCTTATAAATAAAAGGTGCATACAATCTCCTCATCAAACTTTTACTGGTAATTAAATCCCTGTATAGGTCACCTGTAACACCAATTAAATAAGGCTTGTGATATTTTTTTGCAATATTAATTGCCATATTAGCTTTACGAGAAGCAATTTTTATCATGACACATTCTGATGATTTTATTGCAAATTCAAGATGACGCTTAACCTCTATATCATGAACCATGTCAAAAGGTCTAGCATTCGCAGAAATTATTGTAACTTTTATTTTTTTATTTGAAATGGGAACAGTAAGAGTATTTTTTGAATCACGTAAAGGCTCTCCTAAAACATTGACAGAATCAAAAGACTCTAAGAATTGATCCCAAAAAGCATTCCCATAAGCTGGTATGGTATAAGGAATTCCATTCTTAATAACAAATTGATAAGTACAAATATAAAGTAGATTCATTTATATTAACTATTTTTATGATATAACTTATGTTGTAAAAGGAAGAAAAGCCAAATAAAGAAAATGTAACTGATTATATGTTCAAAGCCATAAACAGAGTACAGCACACAAAACCCAGTACAAAGCAAGTAGATAACATTCGAACCAGAGTTTATTGAAATCTTTCCCAAAAAATATAAAAAATAACAAGTAATGATTGGTCCTAAAAAATACCCAAAATTTGAAATAAACTCAGACCAAACATTAACCTGAAGATTATAATCTAATTGGCCAGAGGCTGCATCTGCATAGGTCGTAAAATATATACAATACATGACAGGTTTCGACTCCCATATTGATCTAGGAATCCATAACAATGCATTAAATAAAACAGACTGACAAGGATAATCTAATAATTTATGTGTATATAATTGGTCATATATGGCAGTTTTAACAATACTCATTCTACTAAAGTAGAAAGTATATAAATAATAAAATTCCGTATCTTGTCCCTTACCTGTTTCTTCATTATAAGCAAAGAAATAAATAAAAACTAAACTAACAAAAAAAACTGTTTTAAATAATTGACTTCTTTTAGTTCTTTTATTTGAATACTTTCCTTTTATCAAATCAACAGCTAGGATACCAACTAATGAAAATAAAAAAATGGTTCTTTTTCCATCAATCCAAGTCGTAGTCACTATAGCTAAATAATAAAGCCACATAGACTTATCTGTTTTCTGACGAAAATATTTATATATTAATACTACAACAGAAAAAAGAACACTAGATGAAACCATAGTTCGATGAAATAAGAACAAATAGCCATCCTCGTTATAGCTATGTGTGTAGAAATAGCTAAAATCTAAATATATTGATGGATCTGGTGAAAATAATACAACTATTACAGGAGCAAACATTGCCAAAGACAAGATAATGTTCACTACCCTTTCCGAGTTTTTAATTGATAAAGAAGGAAGAATAGAGGGATTTAGCTTTGAGCTTAATCTGTTTAATAAGAAACAAACAATTACAATGAACAATCCATAGATATAATTTGTAAGAGAATCGTTCATGGCATAACCAACATTGACATGATGGAATACCTCTGGAACTCCCCAAAACAATTGAACAATCAAAGGTATTACATGAACTAAGTAGAATGCCAAAAGACAATAGTCTAATAAATTCCCCTTATCCTTGAGCAATTTAGCTACACTTTTGACGAAAAAAAGTGAAGAGCAGAATACCACCAGTATGTTAAACAGATCTTCCATAATATGAATCTATCGATTATCAAATTCAGTTAATGAAGAGCAATTACATTTTTTTAGTCTAAAATACTTATAAATCTTGTAAAATGACTCAACAGCATATGAAAATAACGCTATAATTACAAAAGAATACACACTTTTGAAATTACCAGTAACATAAAAGAACAAAACTGCAAGAAGATATGCAATTGTTGTAACAATGATACTGGTCAAAGTATACTTAGTATAACCAAAACCAATAAAAAAGTTTACGCCAAGTATCACACTAATAGACAAAAACAAAGGGGATAGAGAAAGAATTCGAATAGGAAGTAAGTCAACTTCTTCATGCAAGAAGAAATTAACTATATAAGGTAAGAACACATTAACAATTATACAAAGTAATAGACAGCATAGCATTGTAAAAAACAAAAGTTTTTCTAATTTTCTATAGTTCTTCCCTACAGACGTTCTTGGCAAAGTTACTGTACACAAAATTGAAGTTGGCAAATTTTGTAGAGAATTTATTTTTGAGGCTAAATCATATATGACCACATTACCCATACCTGCAAAACTACCTAATAAAAGTATATTAAACTTATCTTTAACTGTGCTAATTATTTCAGTTGCAAACACAGGTAAGGACTCCTTCAAATAAAATAACAGATTTGCTTTTCGCGGAAAGATAAAAGAAACTTTTATCTTTTTGAAAACAATATAAAGAGATGTTAAGCCTCCAATCAAGTAACCAAGTGAATAGAATAATGGCACCAAAAGAATGTCATCTTTTCCATCTACTAAAACAAAAATCAAACAAAGAAACAACAAATTTGAACCAACATTTAGCAGTGATGGAATTTTCATCTTTTCTAAACCTTGGAAAAAAAACTGAGGTAATAGTAATTTTTGTAAAGACAACCCATAAGTAATCAAAAATAGAGCCATATAATTTCTATAAGTAGGAATTATATATACGATTAAAAAATAAACAACAAAACTCAATAACCATAAAATGAACCTTATTAACAAGATGGAACTGATTATTTCAGATAATTTTTTTGAGTCAGTACTATATTGAGAAACAAATTTTGCACAAACATTATCAGATCCAAATCCTACAACTAGAGTCACATAGCTTGCTAAAACTTGAGCTGTTAATACTACGCCATATAATTCTCTACCTAAGACTCTAACTAAATACGGATAAGTAATTAATGACGAACACATCAAAAACACCTGAAGAACAGCCATATAAGAAAAATTGGAAAATAATGAAGAATATTTCTTATATTGTGCAGGGTTAAACGAGATATTCATATAATTACGTAAATCTATATTTTTCTTTAGAACATAACCATGCTAAGACACTACACGGTACCCATAACAAAAGAGAAAACATCCTATATTTGAAATTAAAAGGGTTACTTGTTGCCCATTCAGCATGTGGATATTTTGAAAGTTTTTTTAATGAAATAACGCAAATATTAATTTTCATCACGTTCATCAACTTACGAATAAACGAATCTTCATATAACTCTTGATTTTCCATTCTATATTTGCATGCCCACAAAATGTCTATAAAATTTTGGAATGTCATTTTTCTGCTTAAATTAGAAGAAAAATTTACCGACCCAGGACTATTAACATAATAAAGACGTAAAGCTTCGTTAATACAGAAACATTTATACTTTTTATGAAAGATATCCCACAAGTTATTTTCAGACACATGTCGAACAAATTCTGGCTCTGGAAAATAATGTTCTTTTAATAAGCTGACTTTATAGCAAACAAAATGTTCCATTCCTGCTTGTTTCATCAACTCTATATTTTTTTTTCTTGAAACTTTATTAATATTAGGCGGGAATTGATTTCCATTTATTTCACCATCTTCTAGCTTGCATAATGCAACAATCTCATTAAAGCTATCATATTCTTTTTGAGGAATTGATTTCCACGCATCAAGAAAAACCTGAATGGAATTAGGCATAATTTCATCATCAGAATCGACTATAGTTAGATAACGACCTCTTGCAAAGAAAAAACCAGTATTCCATCCTGTATGTGGTCCAGGTCCATAATTTCTTTTAATATATGCCATAGGATAATCAACCTTAGACATAAAATTTTCAACAAGATCATCTAAGTTTTCATCTGACGCATTATCAATAATTATGTGTTCAAAATCCTTACACGTTTGAAGTCTAACCGAATTTAAAGATCTTTTCAATAATTCTTTTCGATTGTGGACAGAAGTTACTATTGTGAACATCGGATATTTAACATCATGCCACTTAGAATTATATTTTTGAGATACAATATGTTTATCCATTATCAATTACTTTAATCAAACGACTCTTTATATCAAATTCTAAATTATGTCCAATAATTTTTTCAAGATTTGAAACATCACATTTCAAGTCCATTACTTCATTTTCCCGATAAGGTATAGCACCATAATTTACTTCTGAACCGCTGAGAACATGAATTCGACAGATTTCTATAATATCTTTCAATGTGATACTTTCACCACTGCTAACATTTACAATTTTCCCAACAGCCTCCTCATAATTCAAGATCAACTGATTAATACACCATGCAAAATCTTCTGCATAAATAAAGTCCCGTTTCTGTTCACATGGAGTAACATTAAGGGGTTCATTTGCCTTAAGCTGTTGAATAACATAAGGAATAAACTTGGATGCATTTTGGTACTTACCAAATAAGTTACCTGGACGTACTACCATTGATGGAAATTCATAATTAGCATGAAGCATCAAGGCAGTATTAACGGTAAGCTGCTTTACAAGGGCATATGGAGAATTAGGACATTCGCGCATTGATTCCTTGAATGGGGATCCCTCATTTCCATATTCTTCGCTACTACCAAACTGCACAAATAATTTGAGGTTCTTCTCATCTTTGAAACGCTCATAAAGATTGAGCAGTACCTTCAAATTCGAAGAGATAAGGCCATCGAAAAGTGCTAAGTTTCTTTCAGCTGCAACAATTGAGGCTAGATTGATAATATAATCTGGTGAAGGATAGTTCTCTGGAACTTTCTCTTCTACCAAATCCTTCTTCAGAATCTTTACTTCTGTGCGTTCTGCAAAGAACTGTTCATCGATAAATTTATCAATCACATGAACTTCATACTTCTTCATGAACTGGTTTACGAGATTCTTACCAATGAATCCGCTTCCACCAATTAAAAATATTCTTTCCATTAAGATAAGAATTTATTGATTTCTTCAATACAGATATCATATACAGGATCAACTGTATAGCGTTTGTACCAATCAGAAATAAGGTCCATACATTGCTTCATAGTCATTCTTGGATACCAACCTAGACGAGACTTAGCCTTTGTTACATCAAGCATCAAAAGTTTCGCTTCATGTACGGCACTAGGATCAGAAGTATCTATAAGTTCACCCTTACCAAAGTTATTAATAAGTTCTGTTGCAACTTCCCATACAGTAGAAATAGATTCGGTTTCAGGGCCAAAGTTCCAACCCTCACAATAGTCTGTAGGATTTTCCCACATTTTCTGTGCAAGCATCATATAACCAGAAAGTGGCTCAAGTACATGTTCCCAAGGGCGAACGGCCTTGGGAGAGCGTATTTCAATTGGCTTTCCTGTTTCCAATGCACGGATGCAATCAGGGATAATACGGTCTAGGGCCCAATCGCCACCACCAATGACATTACCAGCACGTACAGAGGCTATAGAAACAGTATGCTTCTTTCCATAATCCTCAGGATTGAAGAAACTTCTCCTCCAACTCTGGATAACAATCTCGCAAGCACCCTTAGAAGAGGAATATGGATCATAACCGCCAAATAGATCGGTTTCAACATATCCCTTCAACTGCTCCTTGTTATCATAGCACTTGTCAGTTGTGATCATTACCCCAACCTTCACGCTTTTTGTTGCACGAATAGCCTCCATGATGTTAATGGTCCCCATTACGTTCGTTTGATATGTCTCAACAGGCTGCTCATAACTCAAACGTACAAGTGGTTGAGCAGCAAGATGGAAAACGATATCTGGCTGATATTCAGAAAAGAATTGTTTCATTTTCTCTCCATCACGGATATCTGCACGGATATCTGCTTTAATTTTTGAACCAATACCTGAAAGAACAAAATTGTCCTTATCAGAATATGGTTCAAGACCAATACCCACTACCTCAGCTCCTAATTCATGGAGCCAAATAGACAGCCATGAACCCTTGAAACCGGTATGACCGGTTACAAGGACTTTTTTCCCTTTATAGAAATTATTGAAAATATCAATCATAAATTAAAGCCTAGAATCTACGAAAGCTTTTATAATATCTATCATGTATTGGAGTTTAACTTTAGTCATACCAGGATATACTCCTATCCAAAAACAATCATTCATAATTGCATTTGTAACAGGAAGACTACCAATACAACGATAATCCTTACCCTCTTGATACTGTTCAAATGCAGGGTGTTTTGTAAGATTACCAGCAAAAAGATTTCGAGTTTGCACTTTATTATCTTCAAGATAAGAGGTTAATTCTGTACGCGTATAACCTGCATCGTCTTTTACTGTAATAAAAAAACCGAACCAAGATGGTTTTGAATTTTTCTGTGGTTCAGGTAATAATAGACCTTTTACCCCTTTCAATCCATTATACAGATAATCAAAATTTTCTCGACGACGCTGGACTATATCATCAAGTTTATTAAGTTGGGCACATCCAATTGCAGCTTGCAAATCAGTTGCTTTAAGATTATAGCCCATATGACTATAAACATACTTGTGATCATAACCAATAGGAAGTTCACCAAACTGTTTAGTAAATCGACATCCGCAAGTATTATCGATACCACCCACGCACCAACAATCACGTCCCCAATCACGGAAACTTTTTACATACTTATCCAATTCACGATTATTTGTATAAACAGCTCCACCTTCACCCATTGTCATATGATGAGGAGGATAAAAAGAACTAGTACCAATGTCACCAATTGTACCTGTTTTTTTCCATTCACCATCAATAAAATATTCAGAACCAAGAGCATCACAATTATCCTCAATTAGCCAAATATGGTGAGTTCTACAGAAATCTACAACTACTTGAAGATTGAAAGGATTACCCAAGGAATGTGCTATCATAACAGCCTTAGTTCTAAGAGAATAAGCTGCCTCTAACTGTGTAATATCTATATTTCCCTCTGCTACATTCATATCAACAAAGACAGGAACAGCATTATACTGAAGGATTGCAGAAACTGTTGTTGGGAAACCTGCTGCTACAGTAATTACTTCGTCGCCTCGTTTTATAGCCCTTTCGCCCAACTCATGAGATGTCAATGCGCTAAAAGCCAATAAATTAGCAGATGATCCTGAATTACACAAAGAACAATATTTTACACCCAACCATTTAGCGAACCTACTTTCAAATTTATGGGCCCAAGGACCAGCAGTTAACCAAAAATCAAGAGATGCATCCACAAGATTCACCAATTCTTCAGCATCAAAATATCGACCACCATAATTAACCTTTGTCTTACCTGGTACAAACTCTTGAGGAACTCCATGTACCTCATCATAAAACTCACGTGTCAGATCAAGTATCTGAGCTTTCAATTCGTCTTTTCTTGCCATATTACTAATTTATTTAATCTTCAAATTATAAATTTCCATTAATTTTTCGATCTTCCATACTAGGAACTGGACGATCCCACCTTTTCCAAGGAGCTTTGTCTTCAGACAATAATTTTTCAAGCAAATTCTTTTCACGAATATTATCCATGCATTGCCAAAATCCAGTATGAATGTAAGACATTAACTGACCTTCCGAAGCAAGTTGAGTTAAAGCAATTTTCTCAAATACGCATGTATCATCAGTAAGATAGTTGAAAATACTAGGTTCTAGAACCATATATCCGGCATTTATGGGTGAACCGTCTGCTGATTTTTTTTCTCTAAAAGCTCTTACTGCTCCTCCTTCAATATCAAGTACACCTTTATCTTGAGCCAACTTAACAGCAGTTAGTGTAGCTATCTTTCCATGAGATTTATGAAAAGCTAGTAATTTCTCTATATCCACGTCACAAACTCCGTCACCGTATGTCAACATAAAAGTCTCATCTCCAACATATTTCTGAACTCGTTTTAGACGTCCACCAGTCATTGTATTATAACCCGTATCAACAACAGTTACTTTCCATGGTTCCATTTTTGTTTGATGGACGATCATCTCATTAATTCCATTTCTAAAATCAAACGTAATATCGGAATTATGTAAGAAATAATTAGCAAACCATTCTTTTATATATTCTTGTTTATATCCTGCACATATAATAAACTCAGTATGTCCAAAAAATGCATACTCTTTCATTATATGCCATAAAATAGGCATACCACCAATTTCAATCATTGGTTTAGGTTTAAATTGACTCTCCTCACTAATACGTGAACCAAAGCCTCCGCTTAATAGTACTACTTTCATAACGAAGGAAGTTTAATATAGTTACCAAATTTATAGTCCCATTCCAACGGAGTAAAAACCTCCATTCCCGATCCATGAAAAAATGTGATTTCACCGAAATAAATTTTTCCATTGACATTATATAAGTCAATTCGAACATGAGGAAATCCGTGCGATAAACGACGTGCGATATTCACCATCTCCTCATAGTTAACTGGCTTAGGAAATATTCTATCTTTACCTCTTGGAAATTTTATTTGTAAATCCAAAAGATTCCAATTTATATCATATATATTTCTTCTGTGAAAATTATATCTATCAAAATCTATTTGAACAAACTTAGGATCACCATTAAAGCAAAAGAACTTATAATCTTTTAACTCATATCCACTTTCATCGACAATATATTCTTCTACTATAAATTTTGATTTAATGTTTTTATAAGGATATTCCTTGTTATATTTATAGTAGTTCTTGTTTTTAAGTCTATTTAATTTACTCTTATCTTTGTTAACATCAAACGATGATTTATCTTTACAAACAACTACACCTCCACTATCACCAGTAGTTTTAATTACAAAGCTTTTGGGCAAAATATCCCATGGAACATCATCCAAATTATCATAAACTCCAATAGTAGGTATAATATATTTTTCTCCAATAATGGATGAAACATACTGCTTTGCTAAATGTTTATCCACCATTCTTGTATATTCACTATGCTTATCATTAAATTTTAGCCATTGAATTTTTTCATTAAAAGAGCGAGGATTTGTTAAATTAAGACTATAGCCAGTTTCTAACCAAAACTTAATCTTAATATATAATTTATCTGGTAAAAAACAAACTAAACGTGTAATAACATAATTAAGAACACGCTTAGGAAAATTCATTCGATATACCATAATTACTTATTATTATAATTCTCCCAACCAGCAGATAATACAACATTAGTCTTAAGTACCTTTATTACAGTATCCAAAGGTACTAGAGAACTATTAAAAATAATTTTCTTATTTTTGTCTTTTATTAAATCATTTGCTTCGTTAAGTAAAGGAACTTTTTCAATATTTAAGTTAAAAATGCCCCCCATTGTAACATCCATCAAGTATGGATCATTAGAAAATGCCAAAAAACCTAATGCCAAAGGTGTAGGCTCTAAAGGACCTTCGCCCTGTCCTCCTATGATAGAATCACAAAGAGTATAAATTGTCCTTTGCGGTTTATCAGCAAGCGTTCCATCCAATTTACCATATAAAGTAATAGTGTTCAGATCAAGAACCATACGCCACACAGTATCGTTTCCATACCAACCTGCATTCATAGACATTTCTTTACTTGGACGACTCATCTTCCATAACAAAGAAACAAAATGACGACAGGGAATATAGGTTACAGAACCTCGTCTTCTATTTGCAAAATCCATAACATACTCCGCCAATGTTCTCAAAACACTACTATCTTTGTAACAATCACCGCCATGGCTTTTAGCTCCTAATCGATGATGAGGTAAATAATCCTTATCACCATTTATGCCTACTAAAATCTTTAGCGAATTAGTTATACAAGACATTCTATGAGTTTTTGATTTGGGCATTGTTATTATTATATCTGCCTCAAATACTTCTTTTGCAACACAATATTTATGAATACCTTTAGAATGAGATAAAGCCATTCTGTCTGGATCGTAATTTGTCACTCTAAAATGGTTCTTATCTGTAGTTATAGTCTCAAGATAACTTTTTTTTCCAACATCAAATATTAAATAATCATCTTCTGTGCGAGTTGAATTTCCAAACTCATTAGTCTCATAATTATAAATTACTTTTCGAAAATCTACAACTTTCACAGGAATACAATATTGTTTTGACAAAATTTCAATTTCTTCCAAAAAAGTATTACTCAACATTAAATTCCAATCACAATTTTGAACAGGAGCATCACCTATGACAACAGATTTTGGAGCACATTCAAGTAATACTTTTAATGTTGCTATTATTAAATTTGGATGAGTAAACAAACAAATAGGATCTGTCTGATTTCTGTTTTGAAGTACCAAATTAGGTTTTAAAAGAATAGATTTTCCTTTAATGTTATCAGGAAATAACTCTGAAAGAAGAATATTTTTTACACTTATATAAAGCAATTCACTATTCTCATAAATCTTAGTAAGATTATCTATAGACCTTTCGCTTTTTGAATTAAAGAAACTTTTTATTCTAACAAATGACTCCATTATTTTTCAATATGTTTAGATAGGAAATAAGAAATAATAATTGATACAAGCATTTGAACAGCAATACTAGTATCTATCAACTGAACATCCAGAACGCCTATAAACAATAAAAGAAATTTTGCAGAATAGTAAAACACCTTACTAATTATTATTGAACCCAAAACAGATAAAAAAGTATTATACTTCTTAGACAAAAAGTAGTTTAAAAATAATAAATTCAAACAGAGCTCTATAGCTATAATAATATTTTTATAGAATATAGGGTGTCCACAAAAATAATAAGAGAACAAAGGTAGAGTAAAAGCAAGCAATAAAGAATGACGTTTATCATTTAGAATCAACAAACTACCTAAAACAGCAATTCTCATAGGATCAAATATATATAAAGGAATGCCAACATTATGAGAAATCACGGGTAAAAGATAAATAGATAAAAAGACTAAAACATCTAATAATAAGACTTTTAAAAAAGACTTTTTTTTAACAACAATATCATTCATAATTAATATTTATTTTTTTTTATGAAACGTGCAGGAACTCCACCAACTATGGAGTTATCTTCAATATCACTAACTACTACTGAGTTCGAAGCCACAAAAACATGATTACCAATCGAAATATTACCAAATGCTTTTGAACCTGGGCCAAAGGCTGTGTTATTACCAATGGTTGGAATTGCATCTATAGCATTGTTATTGCCAATTAAAACCCCTGAGTTGAAACCACAATAATTTCCGACACTTTTTACATTTAATAGAATTCCACCTCCTCCTGAAAGATGACAAAGTCTTAAACCATATCCACACTTATTAATAGGAATCGAAAGGTTTAAACGCATACCCAATCGATTAACTCTCATTTGATAATATATAGAAAGTAACTTATGAACAAGTCCACTATTGTTAGTGTGATACTCACAATGCCTTAATAATTTAAGATACTTAAAAGCATATGCATTCTCGCGTCCATATAGCAATGATAACCAATAATATAAAATTCCACGATTATATCCATTTCTTTTTGCATCCTCCTGGATATAATATCGTAGATCCTCTCGTGATAAAATCATATAACAAGGTAAAAAAGTCTAAAAATAAACGATTACATAAAGAAATTCACTAGTGTCCACTAAAAGTCAAACAAAACAATTTATAATCATTTGATTTATATATTGTTGCATTATTAAATTCGACTCGGAGGTTTTGAAATGACTACTTTTGCGATTTATAGCAAAAAGTCAGATTATGAACCATGGTAAATATGTATTCTCCCAATTATGTCAATTCCTCCCCCAGAAAGAGCTTTGACTGGTTTGTCAAGAAATACAAAGGGAATAAATACGTAAAGTCATTCACCTGTTGGAACCATTTGTTAGTCATGATATTTGGCCAGTTATCAAATAGAGAAAGTATGCGGGATTTAGTTTCAACTAGGTGCCTAGCAGGTAGCTCGTTCAGAGTACGTTCAGACCCCCTTTCTTTTACAGAAACCTGAACGTTGTTCGGTTTATAATTTGAACGCTAAAACCAAACGCTTTAACCGTAATATTGTTTATACCACTCAGAGAACTTGCGCAATCCTTCACGTAATGTTGTATTTGGTTTATATCCGAAGTCATGCTCAAGTGGTGTGGTGTCTGCAAATGTTACAGGAACATCTCCTGGCTGCATTGGTACCAATTCCTTATGAGCTTCGAAATCATAATCAGCTGGTAATACACCCGCACTGATCAACTCCTCTTGCAGAATGGTTACGAAATCAAGGAGATTCTCTGGAGAGTTATTTCCAATGTTATATACCTTGTATGGAGGAATTGGTAAACCGTCCTCACCATTTGCCTTCTCTGGTGCATGCTGCATCACACGAACAACACCTTCTACAATGTCATCAACGTACGTGAAGTCGCGCTTGCAGTTGCCATAGTTAAAGATCTGAATGGTTTTGCCCTCACGCAACTTGTTGGTGAAGCCAAAGTACGCCATATCAGGACGTCCGGCAGGGCCGTAAACGGTGAAGAAGCGGAGTCCTGTAGAAGGGATGTTGTAGAGCTTGGAATAAGCGTGAGCCATGAGCTCATTGCTCTTCTTGGTAGCGGCATAAAGTGAGACAGGATTGTCTACTTTGTCATCAGTGCTGTAAGGAACTTTCTTATTGCTGCCATATACGCTTGATGATGATGCATAAACTAGATGCTCTACTTCATGATGGCGGCATGCTTCAAGTATGTTATAGAAACCAATGATGTTACTTTGGATGTATGCATCTGGATTTGTAATACTGTAGCGGACTCCCGCCTGAGCAGCAAGGTTGACAACAACTGCAATGTGATTCTCTGTGAAGAGCTTATCGATAGTTTCCTTATTGGCAATAGAATCATGGACGAATGTCCAATTACCAGCTATAGCCTCTATCTCGCGCAAGCGCTCGTATTTAATGTTGACGTCATAGTAATCGGTAATGGAATCAATACCAATGACATGAATGCCATTATATTCACGCAAGAGGCGCTTAACAAGATTGCTACCGATAAAACCAGCTGCACCTGTTACCAATACGCTCTTTCCGTTAAGTTCTATTCTTTGCATATATTAATCTTTATGGAAAATGTCTCGTGTATAAACCTTTGAATGTACGTCGTCGAGAACACCTTCATAGCGGTTTGCAATGATAGCATTGCTGAGTTTCTTGAATTCATCAAGGTTGTTGACAATCTTAGAGCCGAAGAATGTTTCACCATCAGTAAGTGTTGGCTCGTAGATGATGATGTTGGCACCCTTTGCCTTTACGCGCTTCATGATGCCCTGAATGGCACTCTGGCGGAAGTTGTCAGAATTTGACTTCATAGTAAGGCGGAATACACCGACTGTAACTTCCTTCTCTGAAGATTCATTCCAGTCGCTATTAGCGGTATAGTAACCGGCTTTACGAAGAACTTCATCAGCAATAAAGTCCTTACGCGTGCGGTTTGACTCCACGATAGCGCTCATCATGTTTTGAGGAACGTCTGCATAGTTAGCCAACAACTGCTTTGTATCTTTTGGCAAGCAGTAGCCACCATAACCGAATGAAGGATTATTATAGTGTGTTCCGATACGTGGATCGAGCCCTACACCTGAGATGATTGCCTGAGAATCCAAGCCCTTTACTTCAGCATAAGTATCCAACTCATTGAAATAAGACACGCGAAGTGCAAGATACGTATTAGCAAATAGCTTAACAGCCTCTGCTTCAGTCATACCCATGATAAGAGTATCAATATTTTCCTTAATTGCGCCTTCCTGAAGGAGTGCGGCAAATGTTTTTGCATTTTTCTCAGCGTCAGCATTACTAATTGCCTCAATAGATGCATTTTCCTCATCCCACTTCTTATTGCGATCAGCCGGCAATATCTTTGGATAGCCAACAATGATACGAGATGGGTAGAGATTATCGTAAAGTGCCTTGCTCTCGCGAAGGAACTCTGGAGAGAAAAGCAAATTGAACTTCTTGCCCTTGAGTGAAGGATCGGTCAAGAACTTGAGCGCATACTTCACGTAAAGTGAACGGCAATATCCTACAGGAATAGTAGATTTGATTACCATCACTGCACCAGGATTCACACTCAAAACGAGGTCGATCACGTCCTCGATATGATGTGTATCGAAAAAGTTTTTCTGTGGGTCATAGTTAGTTGGAGCAGCGATTACTACATAATCTGCATCCTTGTAAGCTGCGGCACCATCGAGAGTTGCTGTGAGGTTAAGATCCTTTTCAGCAAGATACTTCTCGATATAATCGTCCTGGATTGGAGAAATCTTATTATTCAGTTTTTCCACCTTTTCGGGAATTACATCCACGGTGGTTACATGATGATGTTGTGATAGCAGCGTTGCTATGCTCAGCCCCACATAGCCCGTACCGGCTACGGCAATCTTAATGTCTTTAAAATCACGCATATTTTGTTTGATTTAATTATTTTTCACCTCCATGCTTCTCTCCATATCCGTAACCATAACCGTAACGTTTTCCATAACCATAATACTTGCCATATTTTCCATAGCCATAGTAATAACCATACTTCCTACTGTTCAGATCCAAACCATTGATAGCAATACAGAGATTAGGCAATTTGTTATTTTCAGCCAATTCATTAATCAAAGTAAACTCTGCCTTATGGGTATAATCAGCACGACATACATATACGGATAAATCTGCGACACGTCCTATAAGTAAAGTATCGGTTACCATACCCACCGGCGCTGTATCCAATATCACATAATCAAAATTCGCCTTCAATGTTTCAATGGCTTTCTCTAACCCTCCACGAGCCAATAATTCTGTCGGATTAGGTGGAACTGTACCACCGGGAAGAATAAACAGATTTTTGTTTATATCAGAAGGCTGCACAAAATCCATTAAATTCGCAGTTGTGTTTGTCAGATATTGAGTAATACCATGTTCCTTTTTAGGTATATTGAAGACTTTATTCAACCCCGGTTTACGAATATCCAGTCCTACTATCACCACTTTCTTCCCTAATAAAGAAAGACTAATTGCTAAATTAGCAGATATGAAAGACTTACCTTCACCACTGATAGTAGAAGTTACCAGAATTACATTCTTACCATTCTCAAGCATAAACTGGAGATTAGTACGGACATTCCGGAAAGTCTCACTCATCAGATTATTCTGATTCTCAAATACCGCTATAGAACCAGTCTTTTCATCTGCTAACGGAATATCACCAACAACAGGAAGTGAAGTCAATTTCTCAACGTCAGCACGACCTTCAATCTTGAATTTTGTCAAACCTATCAGATAAATAACTCCTACCGGAAGTCCCACACCTAAGACTAAAGCAGCCAAATAAACCAACATCTTTTTGGGAGAAATCGGATTGTCATCTGCTAACGCTTCATCAATAATCTTCGCGTTATTGGCAGTAGCCGCCAAAGTGATGGCATTCTCCTCACGTTTTTGAAGCAACATCAGATACAAACCCGATTTAATCTCTTGCTGGCGGGCAATGCTTACAAACTGGCGTTCCTGAGTGGGCGCATCATTGATACGGCGGGAATAACGGCTTGCTTCACGAGCCAGATCTTCTTTGGTAATCTGCAATCCTTTCAATGTAGCATCTAAGGTAGCTTGCACATTGGTTCTCATTGCACGGATACTGGTATCCAGATTGATTATGGTCGGATTATTCTCCGTCGAAGTACGCAACAGACGTTTCCTTTCAACCAGCATTTGATTATAACGGTCTATCGCACCGGCTGATGCTGCATCCTGTAAGCCGATATTACTCGGTAATACTTCATATTCATTACCTTTCATATAGCGTTGCAAGTCCATCACCAGATTTATCTGAGTCTGATTTTCCACGCGTTTCTTTTCATATTCAGCATTGCCTGTCAAGGCTATCTGTGCTTCACTGCTCAAATCAGTAATTCCCGCACTACGTTTGAAGTTCTCCAAATCCTGTTCTGTACTGCCTAATTCTTTAGAAATAATACCAATACGTTCGTCAATAAATTCAGCAGTTTTCTGAGCCACCTCATTCTTGTCATTATTGGCATTGATATTATACATTTCAAGCAGTTTATTGATATAATCTCTACCACGCCGGGTATTTGTATTTTCCAATGAAATAACAACTACAGAAGTAGTCTTTGAAGTGGGGGCTATTGACAAAGAGTTAACATATTCTTTCAACACAGAAAAAGGTCTGTTAATAAAAGCTGTGATATGACGTTCTTTGGTTATATTTTCCGGACAAACTGCTGACAAGGTATCGTTATTTGCGAAAAAAGCAACCGTACCCTCATCTGTCGGAAATACAGCAGGCAATTTATCAAACTGTTTCTGGTACTCTTTTTCGCCTACTGTAATTTGTACCCCCAACGCACCCGTTGGTTGAAGAATCATATTTATTTCCATTCTACCCGGAAGTTTATCCGCTTCCTGATGAGTCAGACTCACTAAAACAGGAGATGTATGATAAAGCTCTTTGCTTGGAAATTCGTCTTCATCCATATAAGTCACGAACAGTCCCAGATTGTTTACCACCTCTCTGGCCAAAGACTTTGAACGAAGTACTTCGATTTCATTATCTACATTGCTAGATGAAGAGACGAAACCCTCCAATCCCATCTTTTCTAAATCGGAAGACATACTTGCACCACCACCTTTCTTTTCGTCCTTAATAAGGACAGTGGCAGAAATATTATATATAGGTGTTGTCAGACGTAGGTATCCCCATGCACAAGCAATACAAATAATTATCGATATTACAAACCAAGGCCAGTGAATCAGATAACGGAAAAGAAGTTCCTGAATATTAACCTGTTCTTCGGACTGTTCCCCTAATTTATCTTTTCTTTCATCAATCATACAATGCTATTATCTGAAAATTGTTACTAATAAACTTGCCAATGACACTAAAATAGAAGTAGCTGAGAACCAGAGACTTGTACTGTTACCAATATCCGAGTTGCGTGCTTTTGCCTTGTTCGGAGTCACATAAACGATATCGTTCTGCTGCAACCAATAATAGGGAGAAAGAATGGTCTCCGCACTGTTCAAATCCAGTGTTATAATTTCCTGTTTGCCATCAGCACTTTCACGAATCAGCTTTACATTGTCGCGAACTCCCCAAACCGTCATGTCACCCGCCATAGCAAGCGCTTCCAACAAATTCACTTTCTCGTTACTGATAGTAAAAGTTCCCGGACGGGCAACCTCACCCAATACGGAGATTTTATAGTTTACCATACGGACAGTGACTATCGGCGTTTCTTTGATATAAGGTTTCAGTTTCTCCACAATCAGTTGCTCCGCCTCTTTCTTGGTCAAGCCACCTACCCTCAACTCACCTAGTACCGGAAAATTTATTTTTCCATCGTTATCTACGAGATATTGCTGCAATATCGGTTGGGAGGTTGTACTGGTTATAGCTACATTATTTTGAGTAGCTACCGTGAGGTTAAACGGAACAGCCAATTCCGGGCTGGTACATGACACTACAATAGTAAGCAGATCTTTAGGCATTATCTTTGCATCATATAGATTTTCCTGTTGAGCAGTCTGTTCTACAACTTTTGCATCTTGTAAATAAGGAACTTTCTTATACGACTGGCAGGAAGCGAACAGCAATATCGCAACTAAACAGGGAAATACCCCCCTCCCCTTTCTACTTACTCTACTTGCACAAATACAAAACAAATTATACATAAATTTCTCAAGTTTATTATTCTTTATCCAGTACCTCAAATTTCGAATTCTTCGATTTGAACTCCGGAACAACTTTTTTCATCAATCTGACCGTGTCTATAATCCGCACAGCACGGGACAACTTCTCAAACTCCGCATATATATCAAGAATATCAGCATATTCATACCGACGTACTTTAGCTATCATAATTTTTTTATTCTCGGTAGGAATCGTATTTTCTTTATCACTCAGCACTTCTTCATAGAGTTTCTCACCCGGTCGCAAGCCAGTAAATTCAATCTTTATATCTTCATCCGGGCGATAACCCGCCAATTCAATCATACGGGTAGCCAAGTCGACAATCTTAACGGCCTTGCCCATTTCAAAGACAAAGATTTCATTACCCTCTCCCATTGTAACAGCCTCCATAACCAAACGACAAGCTTCGGGAATCGTCATAAAAAAACGAATAATATCAGGGTGAGTCACTGTGACAGGACCACCGTTCTCAATCTGTTCCTTGAAGCGCGGGATTACAGAACCGTTACTGCCTAATACGTTTCCAAAACGTGTAGTAATGAATTTAGTATGTCCTTTTATCTTTCCCTCACGGATAGCACACCCCAAGCTCTGTACATAGATTTCCGCCAAACGTTTGGAACATCCCATCACATTAGTCGGGTTCACAGCTTTGTCGGTAGAAACCATTATCATTTTTTCTGCACCATACTCCACCGCCATATCGGCGACCTGACGCGAACCCGTGACATTGACAAGTACAGCTTCGCAAGGATTTTCTTCCATTAAAGGAACATGTTTATAAGCAGCGGCGTGGAAGACAATTTGAGGATGATAAAGTTCGAATACCATACGCACACGTTCTTTCACACGTACATCACCAATCACCGGAACAAAATCGATAGCAGGATAATTTTTCTCAAATTCCAAACGGACATTATGCAAAGGAGTCTCTGCAGAGTCAAACATGATGAGTTTTTGAATACCCATTTGCACCAATTGACGGCAAAGCTCGCTACCGATACTACCTGCAGCACCGGTCACTAATACAACTTTTCCTCTGAATTCTTCTGCGACCTGACTAAGGTTTATATTGATTTCAGCACGTCCCAATAAATCTTCAATTTTAATAGGACGTATCCACTGATGAAAGTTCCCGTCAGAATCCGCTTCACTGATAGTAGGAGCAATAAAAGTCTTGACAGCATTACTTTTACAATACTCTAAAAGGCGGTTCTCCTCCAAGCGGGTATCTTCATAACGAGCAAATAAAATGCCATGAATACCATGTTTTTTTATGACATAATTAAAGTCTTCTTCTGTTTCAAAATAATAAATAGGAAGATCTGCCAATCGACGTCTACGATTATTTTTACCATAAATATAAAAACCTACAACCTTATAATGCGCACTATCACGAAGACGAAGTTTTAAGGCTACACTTTTTTCATCAATCCCATAAATAAGAATACGAGTATTCTTTTTATTTACCCAATCCAATAAAAAATCATATATGATTATAAGAGATACACGAAAAACAGTTAATGTTACCAGAGTTAATAAACCATCAAACAAAAGATAAGATATCCTATAATTATCCGGTAATTCAGTCTCATAGATTACCCAATATGCAATAACCGACAAACAGGCTATCTTGAATAATACGGCACACATAATACGCCATAACTCTCGTGCTTGAGAAAAACGGATCGTATTTCGATAAGTATGGAATAATAAGGCTCCTGCAACACTTGACACCAAAGACACGCAAATAAATTTGCAAAGTATCCAGTCACTCATCGGGACGTATGCCATGTAGTGAATTACAGCATAGGCGAGTAATGAACATAAAACAGACAGTGCTGTGTCAATCCCAAGAATAGCCCAATAGCTGAAATAGTTTTTACGAGCATATTGTACTATGCCCTTCAATGTTTTTTCCATTGTAGTATAAATGAATAAAATAATGTATCAGAAATACAAGTACATATTCAAAATCTAACCGGTTCTACATACCCTACCGGCATATCAGCACAAGCACATCCTAACATATTAAGCCTAACAGCTATCTTGCTTTTGCCGTCTACTGTAACAAGTTCACCCACAAGTCCGGTTAAAGGACCTTTAATGACGCGAACTTTTTCACCACGTGCCAAGGGAGCACTGTTCATGGAAATGACATCTTTTGAATAATCAAGCATAAATCGGAAACGAGCCATCTGCTCATCAGGAATGATAGTCGGACTGCTCTCACCTCGCATTACCATATACCGACTTACTGTAGAAAAGGAAAGAACTTCTTTACGTTCTTTTGCATCAACGTGTACGAATACCATCATTGGAAGCAATACAGACTCGACCATCTTGCGTCGGTCACTCCATTGATGAAGTTCCTGCTGAACCGGAACGAAATTCTCAATCCCCATTTTATTTAAACGCTCGGCTACTTTCTTCTCGTGATGCATGCGAACCAAAGCGACATACCAACGTTTTGAGTATGCTACGCCTTCCCCTGTCCCATTACTAGGCCCAGCATTTGCTGATTTTTGTTTCGTTAAAATCATATTTTTTTACCCCATGTATATCTGTTACTTCTTAGGTAACAGGCAGTATATACACAAGACACACACAACAATGAAAAAGGGAAATTACACTGATATACAGGGTGTAAAAGAAGGGGGCCTGATATTCAACGAGAAGATTTCTTGATTTCGGGCAATAAAAAATCATTGAGCATGAAAAAAGAGATTTCATGTTCAAATACTTTTTTGCCCTATGTTTCAGATAAAACGAAAAAAAATGGGAAAATATTTGTTTACTATCTTAAAATATGTCTATCTTTGCGTCAAATTTAATTCTGTTACCTAAGAAGTAACAGATACACTTTAATTCTGATTATTAACTCATTACATCTTTTTATTTACCTACATAACAATTCTTTATGTAAGATAAATTCCCTTTATTTACCTCTGTACGTTCTTTAAGCTCGAAGCCTTTCAGGTAGATTTGTGTGGTTTTTATAGATTTGTGTCCCAATGATTCACTAATCATTTCAA
>ENA-UOJO01000578-UOJO01000578.1-human-gut-metagenome-genome-assembly--contig:-P57-NODE-578-length-56112-cov-41.078813_pt1 | contig 56112 bp, 57 predicted proteins | sample MGYA00242351_ERZ723898 | MGnify/ENA metagenome assembly ERZ723898 | reverse complement strand
CAACGCCGACAGAGCGTATAACACACTACACTTTGCAAGCAAAGTCGTGTGCCAAGGGGCAAGCCCCTTTGGAAACCCCAGACAACAAAACAGGCTGAATATCTCGCACTTTCCCGGTGCTTGATATTCAGCCTGTTTTGTTGTCAGCAGCCCGTTTCTCGGTCTGCGTGTAGTTCCTTGTAAACTGACCTAACCGTATGGCAAAACAAAAGTTATGATGCGGGACAATACGGAACATCTGTACTTGGCGATATAATAGGAAGCGGTAAATTCACTTTCCCAAAATCGGTGTATGCTGTAATGGATACACTCAAGTATTTTATTGCAAATAAGAAAAATGCTCTTGTTGTTGATTTTTTCGCAGGATCTGGTACAACCATGCATGCTGTCAATCTGTTAAATTCGATAGACAATGGTCATCGTCGGTGTATTATGGTGACCAACAATGAAGTTTCAGCGGATGAAGCAAAAGCGTTAGATGAAAAAGGATATAGGCCAGGAGATAAGGAGTGGGATAGACGCGGTATTGCTAGGTATGTCACATGGCCTCGAACGGTTTGTTCCATTAAGGGATGCAATATTGATGGCAAACCTCTCGATGGGAACTATGGATGTAATGTAGAACAATATACCGAAATTGACGGGGAAACCGTTAATCCTGAAACTGGAAAAAAGATTCGAGGAAAAGTATATAAAAAAGAAAAAGAACCTGCTTATCCTGAATTAGCGGATTTGAAGATGTCTGATGGATTCAAAACCAATGCTGTGTTCTTCAAACTGAGCTTCCTTGACAAAACCTCTGTTGCTCTCGGCAGACAGTTCCGTGAACTGCTTCCGGTGCTCTGGATGAAGGGCGGCGCCATTGGTAAGTGCCCTGCTCTTGAAAATGATAATCTCCCGAACATGCTGATCTTGCCGCAAAACAAAATGGCTGTTCTGGTAGATGAAATATATTATTCAGAGTTCGATGCCGAATTGAGCCAGCATCCAGAAATCCAGACAGTATTCATTATAACGGATTCAGAGACAGCATATCGGTCGATGATCCGTACCTACGATGGCAAAGACTGCTATCAACTTTACAGAGACTATCTGGATAATTTCAGAATCAATACGGGGAGGTAACCATGAGAGTAGAATTATTCCCTTTTCAGAAAAGAGCGCTTGCTGATATCCGTATGAAGACTGCGGAGGCAATGGGTAGCTATCACAGAACACATGCGCCGCAGGTGGTTTCCTTTACTGCTCCAACCGGAGCCGGAAAGACCATCATTATGTCCGCGCTGATTGAGGCTATTCTTTTCGGTGATGAACAGTATATGGAGCAGCCGGATGCAATCATTGTCTGGCTTTCGGATTCGCCTCAGCTGAACGAGCAGTCAAAGCAAAAGATCGACTCCAAGGCTGATAAGATCAAGTTGTCGCAGTGCGTTACAGTTTCCGAGGAATCCTTTGATAAAGAGGTATTTGAGGACGGTCATGTTTATTTTCTGAATACGCAGAAGCTGTCGGTCACCTCCAAGCTAACGAAAAATGGCGATGGCAGGACTTATACAATTTGGCAGACGCTTGCAAATACTGTTCGGGAAAAGAGCGACAGGCTGTACTTTATCATAGATGAAGCGCACCGCGGCATGCAGGGACGTGAGGCCAGCAAGGCCACGACAATCATGCAGAAATTTATCAAGGGTAGCGATGAGGAGCATATTCCGCCGATGCCAGTGGTGATTGGTATGTCCGCGACGACTCAACGGTTCAATGCTCTGGTCGAGGGCACATCCTCAACCATACATAAGTCCATTGTCACAGCGGATGAAGTGCGGGCGTCCGGACTTTTGAAAGACCGCATTGTCATCACTTACCCAGAGGTCAGTGCAGTCAACAACGATATGGCTATCCTGCAGGCGGCAGCAGACGACTGGAAGGAAAAGTGGGAACATTGGACGCAGTATTGTTTTGAGCAGCATTACGCCTATGTGAATCCAATTCTGATCATCCAGGTGCTAAATGGAACCGGGGGCAAGCTGACCGATACCAATCTGGATGATTGCATCGCAAAGATCGAGGAGCGGACAGGATTCAAGCTGGAAAACGGTCAGGTAGTCCACACCTTCGGAGGAACAACTGCCTCCCTTACGGTAAACGGGTTTGAAGTACGTTATGAGGAACCTTCTCGTATCGCAGATGACCGAAATATCCGTGTTGTGTTCTTTAAAGAAAATCTGTCTACAGGATGGGATTGCCCAAGGGCAGAGACCATGATGTCCTTCAAACACGCGAATGACGCTACCTATATTGCCCAACTCCTTGGACGCATGGTCAGAACTCCGATGCAGATGCATATTCAGGTCGATGATGTCCTGAATGATGTGCATCTGTATTTGCCGTATTTTAACGAGGAAACGGTCAAAAATGTCGTGGAGGCATTGCAGAGCAGTGAGGGTGGAGATATTCCGACAGACATATATGGTGAGTCGCTATCTGGGAAACGCTTCGAGACACTAACTGTTAAACCGAAGAAGAAAATGCAAACGTCAATTCCGGGACAGCTGACTTTGGAGGTGCTTGCAAATCAAGGTACCGAGGTGCCAGCTTTGGTATCCATAACGGATACACAGGGTGCACCTACTCCGGTACAGCAGCAGACACAGATCCCGGATGTAGCAGAAGTGACACCCGCACAGTCTACAAATGCCTTCCAGCAAATGAGCGCCGATAGCACACAGACCGTTCAGACGGATGTTAAACCGACAGCAGATGCTCAGCCGAGCGCAGTTACTGCACCTGAAACTATGGCTCCAGATAGCCAGCAGGAAGAAGTAGAGGATTTATTTGACCGTGAAGCGGTTATGAAATTTATCAATGATGCCGGTCTGCTTTCTTATAATGTCAGAGCGCTCCGGATTAACGATTACCTCAAATCGCTATATCGGATGGCACACCTGCTTAGTATGTCCAAGCTGCACCGTGAGGCAATCAGAGAGGTGCAGGATGAGATTGTCCAGATAATTCGTGATTATGTGGAAGATCTGAAAGCTACGGGCAAGTACGATGATCTTGTGCGGCAGGTAAAACAGTTCAAGCTGGCCACGCAGATTTTTGATGCGTTCGGCGAGACTGTGGACAACTATTCTGTTCATGATATGTTTACGACGACCGATACAGACATTGAACGCCAGTTCCAGATTGCCGATGTGAAGTTGGGACGCGAAGGCATCGGTATGGCATACGGCAAAAAGTATGGCAACTTCAGCGACCTCACGGCTTTTAAAGTAGACGTCATCCTTTTTGTTGCTGACGAGGACTGCATGAACAGACTTCATGCCTATGCGGAAAATCGGTTCCACGAACTAAATGATAATTATCGCAGATATATTGCCACTATCGACTCAGAGAAAATCCGCAGAGATTACGACAGCATCGTCTCTGACGGTGATGTGGTCAGCAAGCATAACTTCCGTCTTCCGGAGACAATACAGGTTCCGCATGAGGCCGGTGGCAAAGAATACCGTGATCACTTGTTCGTTAGTGATGCCACAGGAACAGCAAAACTGAAGCTAAACGGCTGGGAGGCTGATCTTATTGCAGAGGAAGAAAAGCGACAGGATTTTGTCTGCTGGATTCGCAATCCTTCCAGAGCGTCATGGGCACTGTGCATTCCATATGAAATCAACGGAGAGATTAAACCGACTTATCCCGATTTTATCATAGTGCGCGAAGATGAGCATCTTGGCTATGTGATTGATATCCTTGAGCCACACAGCGCAGACTTTAAGGACAATCTTGGAAAAGCTAAGGGTTTTGCAGAATACGCAAGGCAGAATCCGGGTGTCGGTAGAATCCAGCTCATCCGTATGGGTAAGGATGCAGCGGGAAGAACTCAGTTCAGACGACTGGATATGTATAAAACCGCAATCCGTGAAAAGGTTTCTCGTGCGATAAACACAGATGAGCTAGACCATATCTTCGATACAGATGGTGTCATTGAGTAAGAATCAAAATATCTAGGCGTCTTCACAACTTCTGCAACTTTGATACTTTTGTGGTGAAGCTAGGTAGTAACCAAACGGAACCTTCCGCAGATTTCATCCAATGTGAAGATGAATTCTGCGGAAGGTTATGTTTTAGGAGGCTATGAATGTGCAAGTTGTGATAGTTGTATCTTCATAGGTGACTAAAACGAGGGGTGTCCAGAGGGGCGCAGCTCCTTGGCGCTGGGTTTCCAATAGGGGCGAGAAGCATCCCTGTTGGCACACGATTTTCCGCAGGAAAGTCTAGTGTGTTATACCTTTGCTTCCGGCTGACGCAGGAAAGGGGCTGGCTTCGCCATCTGCTGTACGGGCAGATAGCGGTTGGCGGACACTTTTCTGCGTCAGTAGGACAGGCGGATTTTGTGACACCAAGGTGACACAAATGCAGGATTTTTGAAAAGCAAAATCCGACTGGCCGGAGAAGGAAGCAGAGGTATATACAGCCCTCGTCCCGCCGCAGCGACACACTAAAACCACCACGGAAGCTCCAGCCAAAGGTTGTCCATCGCAGTATCTTCCAATGTCTTTGCGCGACTCTTCCGCAGATTGAAATGAATTGCGCTGCCAATCATCGTATGCTCCACATCGTCCGTAAAGCCATAGCGGTACAGCAGATAGGCTTGCTCACGCTCGGAAAGTCTGCCCAGACCCTCGTACAGCTCTCGCATGGTTTCTTTGTCCACATAAATCTGTTCCGGAGATTTGACAGTCGGATCAGCAATGGCTTCAATGCGCAGCAGCCGTTCCTCACCGGGAAGGATCTCATCCAACCGGATTTTCTGCAAGGCAAGTCCGTCTATGGTGCTGGTCATTCTCTGCTCATATTGGGAGAAAACATCCCGTATCAGGTCGGTCATGGCGTTGCGGATGAACGGTGCGGCATAAGTCAAAAACTTGATGCCCTTACTGCTGTCAAAGAGGGGAATGGCGGTCAGCAGACCGAGGTAGCCCTCCTGTTCCAGATCGCTGGTTTCTGTACTGAGGTCACTCTCTGCTAGATTGGACTTCATATAAATCTCATTGGCGGTTTTGCGGATGAAACCCAGATTGTTTTTCAGCAGAAGGTCACGAGCCTCTGTGTCCCCTTTTTGAGCCAGCGTACAGAGCCGCTCATTATCCTGTTTCTTCATCATTCTTCTCCTGTGATGAGGCTTGCTCTAAGGTAGTCTGGAAAAAGCCTGTCAACGCCTGTCCAAGCGTATTCAGCGCATCCTGATTGACGCCATCCAAGCCAGCCACACTGTCGATAATCAGATCAGATACCTGCTCCGGTGTAAGGGTTGGATTTGTCATATCCTGCCCTTTTGCAACCTCTGTAAACATTCTTTTGGCTTGCTCTGTGGTCATCGACTGAATGGCGGCAAAGTCGTTGCCGATTTCCTTTTTCACTTCCCTGACCGCAAGCATAAACTGATTCTCAATGGTGGCAAGGTCAGCTTGATAAACCGATGTTCTCAGATGCGCAATGTCCCTTGCGGCTTGTGCGCCAGCTTCCGTTTTTACCGTTTTCCGTGTCAGGCTGCTGATGGTTGTATATAACTGATTCTGCGCAGCATACCCGGCGGCAACCGTATCGTTAAAATACTGCTCCAATATGTAAGTCAGTTCAAGAAAACGTGGGCTTTCCAGCAGATAATTGACCACCTGAGCATTTGCTTTTCCAGCGTAGAGATTCCTTGCCACCTGTGCAGATAAACCCAGCTCGTCAATGGCGTAATTCTTTTTGTCAGGGACATTGGTTATGCCCAAAAGAAAGTCAGTGGAGACATTAAAAGCTCTGGCAATACGAATGATATTTTCATCTCCGAGCTTGTCCGTCTTTCCGGTCAGAAACCGACTGAGCAGACTGTCGCCACAACCAATTTTCAGTGCAAGATCTGTCTGAGATACCTTGTAGTATTTCATCAGATCGGCAATCCGTTCCCGGACAGTACCGGGTAAAAAGGTGTTCTCCATTGCTTATGTCCCCCTTTCCTCTGTCGGCTTTTTGATATACTTCCCGCTTCGGATTCTGGCATCGGCAGGCTTCTCCGCATTCTCCGGGATAATCCAGCGGCTCCCTGCCCGCTGTGCGCCAGTGATGCGCCCCTCATTACAGAGAACGCTCACTCGCCGGTGTGAGATACCCCATTTCTCTGCTGCTTCAAAGGTTGACAGGTATTTCATGCGCATTCGCCCTCCTTCCCCAAAACTAACTTTATTATATTCAATAAGTGGAATAATATCAAGGCATATCCTGTGAACATTCGCCGTCCTGCAATTTTTGCATTTTTGCAAAAATTCAGGGCGGCTTTTTCTTTTTTTGCGGAAATGCCGGATTTTCCGGCTCACCCCGTTTTTCTCCGTATATTCAGGTGACAAGAGGAAATTGTCAAAAATATTACGGAGGTATTTTGTATGAATCTGTTTGAAAGCGTCAAGGCAGCGGTCACGGTGAGACAAGCTGCCGAACACTACGGTTTGAAGGTCGGGCACGGCAATATGGCCTGCTGCCCCTTCCACAATGACCACACGCCCAGCATGAAGCTGAACGAGGACTACTTCTACTGCTTCGGCTGCGGGGCTACCGGTGATGTGATCGATTTTGTGGCAAGACTGTTCAATCTAAGCAACTATGGGGCGGCACAGAAACTGGCGTATGACTTTGGGATTGACCCGGACAAGCCACCTGCTGCGGCAGCTCTGAGAAAACCGAAATACCCGCAGGCAAAGGCGTTCCAGAAAGAAGAACTGCATTGTCGGCGGGTGTTGTGCGATTATCTGCATCTTCTGGAAAACTGGAAGGTGCAGTACGCACCCAAAACACCGGAGGATACCATGGATGACCGCTTTGTGGAAGCCTGCCAGATGCTCGATTATATCGAGGATCTGGCAGATATTCTGACCTTCGGTGCGTTGGAGGTTCGTGTGAAAACCGTGGATATGCTCCAAAAGGACGGCATGATCGACCGGCTGGAAGAACGCCTGAAAAGGCTCAAAAAGGAGGTGAGCGCCCATGACGAAGAGGAAATCGCTTGATAGGAATACGCCTATCTGGTTTGACGGTACAAATATCAATGAGGCGCTGTTTTGCGACGAGTTTCTGAGCAGCCGGAAAATCATCTTTGCCAACGGTGCGTTCTTCACGCCGGATGGCAGAGTGACCGATAATCTGCCGCTTCGGGGCGAAATCTATGAGGAATTGAAATGCTGCGCCGTGAACAACATCCCCCGCAAGATCACCAACATTCTGGAAGTAATGAAGCTGGCGGCTCATGTAGAGGACTTTGCGCCGGAGGCAGATAGAATCCATTTGGCAAACGGTACTTTGACGCTGGACGGCAGCTTTACTGAGGGCAGACCTAACATCGTGCGCAGCAGACTGCCGGTGGCATACCACCCGGATGCCCCAGCGCCTACCCGCTGGCTTTCCTTTTTGGATGAATTGCTGTATGCGGAGGACATTCCCACCTTGCAGGAGTTCATTGGTTATTGTCTGATTCCCTGCAACAAGGGGCAGCGTATGATGGTGATGAAAGGAAACGGCGGCGAGGGAAAGTCGCAGATCGGAACTGTGCTGGGTGCGCTTCTCGGCAGCAACATGAAAGACGGCAGTATCGGGAAGATTTCCGAAAATCGGTTTGCCCGTGCCGATCTGGAACACATTCTGCTGTGCGTGGATGACGATATGCGGATGGAGGCGCTGCGGCAGACCAACTATGTGAAGTCCATCGTGACCGCCCAAGGTAAGATGGATCTGGAACGTAAAGGCAAGCAGAGTTATCAAGGCTGGATGTTCGCCCGCCTGTTGGCATTCTCAAACGGCGACCTGCAAGCACTCTATGACCGAAGCGACGGATTTTACCGCAGACAGCTTGTGCTGACCACCAAGGAAAAACCTGCCGGACGGGTGGATGACCCTGACCTTGCCGAAAAGATGAAGGCAGAGGCCGAGGGCATTTTCCTTTGGGCGTTTGAGGGCTTGCGGCGGCTTGTCGCTAATAACTTCAAGTTCACGGAAAGCCAGCGCACACGGGATAACCGGGAGGCAGTCAAGCGGGATAACAACAACGTCTTTGATTTTCTGGAATCGGAGGGCTATATCCGGCTGAAAGCAGACTGCACCATCAGTTCCAAGGAATTGTACGAGATTTACCGGATGTGGTGTGAGGAAAACAATCTGACGCCGCTAAAGCGCCGCAGCTTCAGTGACAGCGTGATTGCTAGTCAGAGCAAGTACAATCTGGAATACTGCAACAAGATCACCAACGCTGCCGGACGGCGCGTATGGGGCTTTTTCGGTATTGAGGCGATTGCAAAACCCAATATAAACGGGTTTTCTGATGTCTCAGAGCGTACGTACCGGAGGACTGGCGATGAATTTTCCCGCCACCGCTCCATGTACGTATGTACGCTTTGTTTTTTCCAAAACGCCGCAATATGGAAAAACTGCCGAGTTTACCGCTGTATTTTGGAGCGAGAAATCAAGCCAAGTGAAATTCGCAAACTATTTGACTGTTGGCAGAAATGGTTTCACGGAATCGCGCTTCTCGGAACAGGAACGCAGATGTGCTAAAACGTGTGGAATCACACGGTTTAGCGCAAAGCCACACGGAGCAGAAAAGTCGATAGGTGTCACCTGTGAACAGGACATCATAACGGCGATTCTGAGCGGATTTGACGACAATAGAATTTTTCACGATATAGCGAAGCGGATGCGTTGGAGAGCGTACCTGCTTCGCTGCTTCATGATCTGAATTTTGGAGGGATTTTGAATATGAATGTACGCAACGAAATCAAGGCGCAGATCGTCCGCGCCGGATTTACCATGCAGGAGGTGGTTGACCGGCTGGCCGAGGAATACGATTGGAGCGACAGCGTTTCCAACCTGTCTGCCAAGCTGCAAAGGGAGAGCATCCGATATAAAGAAGTCATGGAGCTTGCCGACGCGCTGGGTTATGACCTGATTTGGCAGAAACGGAGGGAGAAATAAATGAATAAGCCACAGTTTGCGATTCTCCGCTTTGCCAAGTACAAAGGACCGGAGATTTCCAATATTGAGGCGCATAATGAGCGCACAAAAGAGGAATACGCCAGTAATCCCGACATTGATAAGAGCCGCAGCCACCTGAATTTCCACCTGCTCGAACCAGATCGTAAATATCGTGCAGAGGCAGAGCGGCAAATCAAGGACGCCGGTTGTCGCACCCGTTCAGACAGCGTGCGGCTGGTGGAGGCGCTTGTGACCGCAACGCCAGAGTTCTTCAAGGGTAAGAAGAAAGCTGAAATCAAAGCCTATTTTCAGGAGGCGCTGGATTTCATCCGAGAACACCAAGACCAGAAAACCATTATATCCGCTGTGGTGCATATGGACGAGAAAACGCCCCATATGCACCTTTCTTTTGTCCCGCTGACAGCGGATGGGCGGCTCTGTGCCAAAGAAATCGTAGGCAACAAGAAGAAGCTAACGCAATGGCAGGACAGGTTCTGGGAGCATATGGTCAAAAAATACCCCGATTTGGAGCGCGGCGAGAGCGCCAGCGAAACCGGACGCGACCATATCCCACCGCGGGTATTCAAGGAGATGGCTCGTTTGACAAAACAGGCGGAGCGGCTGGATATGCTGCTTTCCGATGTGAAGCTCAGCAACTACAAGGAGCGCACGGCGCAGGTCATGGCGTTTCTGGACAAGTATATTCCGGATGTTGCTGCAATGGAGACACAGATGAAGAAGTATCATAAATGTTTTACCACGGCGGAAGCGGAAAAGGCTGTATTAAAAGCAGAAAACGAGAGCTTGACGGATAAGTTGGAAAAAAGTCAGCAGCAGAGTACCCTCAAGAAACTGCAAGATGCCAAGCTGCAAAGTGATTACGAAGCGGCGCAGGCTGTTCTTGAACGGATTCCACCGGATATTATCAAGGCATACACACAGCGGGGCAACCGGGAAAGGAAGGTTGATCAGTATAGCGCACTGGAATAAGGATGAATGGAGCGGCCTTGCCGATTTGCTTGCAAATCTGATAGAAAAATACGCGACAGTTCTGGATTTGGACAACCTTCCGGAACCGCCGTATTCTTTTGGCGACAAAGAAACTGTAAATAATTTGGAACATCCAGAGGAAAGCATTGAAAACACAGAAACGGCATGATATAATTATCGTGCAATTGATGTCCAAACTCAATGTGGGGAGAAAAAAGTGTCCCTGCATTGAGGTACATAAACTTGACGGAGTGAATGACATGAATGGAAAGAATAAAAATAACAATCCGTCCGAGATGATCATCTATACAACAGAAGATGGATTGGCGAAAATTGAAACGACCTTTGACGGCGATACGGTTTGGCTGTCCATTGACCAGATGGCAGAGCTGTTTCAGCGTGATAGAAGTGTGATTGGCAAGCACGTGCGAAACATTTTCAAAGAGGGAGAGCTTCAGAAGGCAGCAGTATGGGCAAAATTTGCCCACACTGCTGCCGACGGAAAAGTGTATGATGTCGATTATTATAATCTTGATGTCATCATTTCTGTCGGCTACCGTGTGAAATCTCAGCGCGGCGTGCAGTTTCGTATTTGGGCAACGGGGATTTTGAAGGAGTATATGCGAAAAGGCTTTGCTCTGGATGATGAGCGCCTGAAAAATCTGGGTGGCGGCGGATACTTCAAGGAGCTGCTGGAGCGTATCCGCGATATCCGCGCTTCCGAGAAGGTGTTTTATCGACAGGTGCTTGAAATCTACGCAACCAGTATTGACTATGACCCCAAGGCGGAAATCTCCATTCAGTTTTTCAAGAAAGTCCAAAATAAAATTCATTATGCCATTCATGGACAAACCGCGGCGGAGGTCATTTACACACGCGCCGATGCGGAGAAAGAATTTATGGGCTTGACCACCTTTGCAGGCAGTCAGCCCACGCTGAAAGAGGCAGTAGTTGCCAAGAACTATCTGAACGAGAAAGAGCTTCGTGCTATGGGGCAGCTTGTGTCCGGCTATCTGGATTTTGCGGAACGGCAGGCGGAGCGGGAGCAGGCAATGACCATGCAGGACTGGTCGGAGCACCTTGATCGGATTCTGACCATGAGTGGAGAGCAACTGCTGATTGGCAACGGAAGCGTCAGCCATAGGCAGGCTATTGACAAGGCAACCGGTGAATACAGAAAATACAAAGCCCGTACTCTCAGCGAAGTTGAGCGCGATTATCTGGATTCCATCAAGCTGTTGGAGCAGAAAACAGATAAAAAGTAAGCCGGGGCGGAGAAGATATGATGAAAAAAGAAAAGGTAAAAGTCTATATCTATACTCGCGTGTCCACTGCCATGCAGATTGACGGATACTCTCTGGATGCACAGAAATCCAGAATGAAAGCCTATGCCGAGTTCAATGACTATGAGATTGTGGGCGAATACGAGGATGCCGGTAAATCCGGCAAGTCCATTGAAGGGCGTGTAGAGTTTAACCGCATGATGGAGGATATCAAGTCCGGTAAAGACGGCGTGTCCTATGTGCTGGTGTTCAAACTCTCACGTTTCGGCAGAAATGCGGCAGATGTCTTGTCTACCCTACAGGTCATGCAGGATTTTGGCGTTAACCTGATTTGCGTGGAGGACGGGATTGATTCCTCCAAGGATGCGGGAAAGCTGATGATTTCCGTTCTTTCGGCTGTGGCTGAAATTGAGCGTGAAAATATCCGTGTGCAGACAATGGAGGGCAGAATCCAGAAAGCCCGTGAAGGAAAATGGAATGGCGGCTTTGCGCCTTATGGCTACAAGCTGGAAAAGGGACAACTTTTCATCAATGAGGAAGAAGCAGCGGCAATCCGCGTGATTTTTGACCAGTATGTGCATACGGATACCGGCGCAAACGGCCTTGCAAAATACCTTGCAACCCACGGGATTCACAAAATTCAAAGACAAAACGGAAAAAATCCCTTATTCGATGCGGCGCTGATCCGCAGGATTCTGAAAAATCCGGTATACTGCGGGAAAATCGCCTATGGCAGACGTCGAACGGAGAAGGTGCATGGCACCCGAAATGATTACCGGCTGGTAGAACAGGACGATTATCTGCTGGTAGATGGTCTGCATGAGGGAATCGTTTCCGAAGAACTATGGCATGAGGCGCAGGTCAAGCTGCTGGCACAAGCAGAAAAGTACGAACACGTCAACAGGGGCAAAGACACCAAAATTCATCTGCTGTCCGGTATTGTAAAATGTCCGATCTGCGGTGTGGGAATGTACGGAAACAAAAGCATCAAACACAAGGCGGACGGCTCAAAATACAAGGATTTTTATTACTATGGCTGTAAGCATCGTACAATGACGCACGGACATAAATGCGATTTCAAGAAACAGATCAATGAAGAACTATTGGACAGTGCCGTTGCGGAGGTTATCGTAAAACTGGTAAGCAATCCGAAGTTCGCTGCCATGATGCAGGAAAAAATCAGCATGAAGGTGGATACCTCTTCCATTGAGCAGGAGATTGCGGCGCATGAAAAGCAGCTTCGCCAAAGCTACTCTGTAAAGGCTCGGCTGATGGATGAGATTGATTCCCTCGACCCGGACGATAAGCATTACATCAAACGCAAAGCAGACCTTGATGACCGACTTTACAAGATGTATGATAAGATCGAGGATACAGAAAACCAGCTCGTTGCCGCCAGAGCCAAGAAGATGGCGATTGAGGCGGAAAAGCTGACAGGCGACAACATCTACAAGGTGCTGATTTTCTTTGATAAGCTCTATTCCGTCATGGATGATCAGGAAAAGCGGCAGCTCATGGAAACGCTGCTATCCGAAGTCCAGATCTATGAGGAACGGCAGCCTAATGGCCAGTGGCTCAAGTCCATCAAGTTCAAGCTCCCAATCATTGCGGAAGATATGAGCTTGAGTTTGGACAATGATACGCATATTGAGACGGTGTGTCTATTGACCAAGCGTCCGGACTGAGGCAGAAGTACGGCATCATTGAGCGCGAGAACTACAATAAGCCAAAATCCGAAAACGCTAAACAGCCGCAATGCCCACCGGAGAAGGAAAAGGCGATCACGGAGGCACTGCGTCACTTTGGAATGATTTAAGGCGGATGCCTTAATCATTAAAGGAACGGTGAGGGTATGAAGTACAAAATTGCAATCTGCGATGACTCCGGTACGGACAGACAGTTTGTTTTGAATATGGTGCGCGCCTGGGCTTCGTCCGCCGGTCACACGGTGCATATCGACGACTTCCCCTCCGCCGAGAGCTTCCTGTTCCGCTACGCAGAAGAAAGCGACTACGACATTCTTCTGCTGGATATCGAAATGGGCGCGATGGACGGCGTCACGATGGCAAAAGAGCTTCGCAAGAGCAACGACACGGTGCAGATCATTTTCATCACCGGCTATTCCGATTATATTTCAGAGGGCTACGAGGTGGCAGCGCTCCACTATCTGATGAAGCCGGTGAAGGAAGAAAAGCTCCGGTCGGTGCTGGACCGCGCCGTGGAAAAGATAACAAAAAACGAACGGGTTTTGCATTTCGAGTCCGGCGGAGAAATGGTGCGTGTGCCGATTTATCAGATTCGATATGCAGATGTGCTTGGCAACTATGTGACCGTTCACGCGCGAACGGATGTGACGGTGAAAATGACATTGGGCGAGCTTGAAAAGCAGCTCGACGAGTGCTTCTACCGCGTGGGGCGCTCTGCGCTCGTGAATCTGACGCAGATCAGCCGCGTCACCAAGACGGAGATCCGGCTGAGCGACGGAACCGCCATCCCGCTGCCGCGGGGCGCGTATGAGGGCGTCAACCGTGCCATTATCAACATGAGGTAAGGCGTATGGAATTGTTTGCAAAGAAAATCGAAAAGCAGCTCGCCTCCTATCAGCAGGAGCTGATCGAAACGCATTATCGCGAAGTAGACAATATGTACCGTCAAATTCGCGGTTGGCGGCATGACTACCGAAATCACATCCAGACCATGAAGGCCTACGCCGCCGCGCAGGACTGGGACGCCATCCGAAACTACCTCGACCTGCTGGACACCGACCTGCAAACCGTGGACACGGTCATCAAGACCGGCAATCCCATGACCGACGCCATCCTCAACTCCAAGATCTCCCTTGCAAAGGCGAAGGGCATCGAGGTCATGGCCGATGCGCACATTCCCGTCCGGCTGAAGTCCTCGGAGATCGATCTCTGCTGCATCCTCGGCAATCTCTTCGACAACGCCATTGAGGCCAGCATGAAGCTGCCGGAGGACAAGCGCCTCATCCGGGTCTATATGGATATGAAAAACACCCAGCTCTACATTTCCTTCACCAATTTTACCGCCGGGAAGAAAATGCAGAAGGAGGGAGGGCTGTTCCGCAGCACCAAGGGTGAGGGACACGGCTTCGGTCTTGTCCGCATCGACGCCATCGTGGAGCGGCTGGACGGATACATCAGCCGCAACAGCGAGGACGGTGCATTCACCACTGAAATACTGCTTCCGCAGGAGTGAGAGCTGCAATTCATCCCCCGGAAAAAGCGATTCGTCCCCGGAATCAACCGGGGACGATTTTTTCTGCTATGCTATGTGCGTGAGGTGAAACGACATGAAACACAGAGAAAAACCGAAGTACAGCGTCCGGCAAAATGTCTGCTTTATGGTGCGGACCGCTTGGGAGAAGCGCAGGAGAGTGCTGCTCCTTTGCGTTGTGGTCGCGGCCATCAAAGTGGCGTTGGATTTGGCGCAGCTCTATGTCACACCGGAAATTCTTACGAGGGTGGAGCAGGGCGTTCCCGTGGGGGAGTTGCTGACAACTATCGGATTTTTCACAGCGGCACTTCTTCTCTTACAGGGGGCTGCGGCGTATTGCGATGCCATCCGGATGCCCGGTGAGATCGATGTTCGCTGTGCCATCATCCGCATGATCTCCCGGAAAAGCGGCGAGACCTCCTACCCAAATGTCCACGACTCCAAAATTCTGAAGCTGGAGGAGCAGGCGCAGCGGGCCACCAGCGGCAACGACGATGCGGCGGAGCATATTTGGCGAACGCTGACGGAGCTGCTGGCAAATCTCGGCGGCTTTGCCGTATATCTGCTGCTGTTCTCCCGCTTGAGCCGCTTTTTGATCCTGCTGGTGGTGCTGACCGCCGCAGCAGACTTCTTCGTTTCCCACTACATCAGTGAGTGGGAGTACCGCCACCGGGATGAACGGGAACAGTATGACAAGGAACTGCACTATTTTCTGACGCAGCCTCGGCAGATACAGCTTGCCAAGGACATCCGCGTCTTTGGTTTAGCCCCTTGGCTGCGGGAATTGCGGGAAAAATCCATGAAGGCACTCTCCGCCTTCATCGCCCGCCGGGAAAGGACTTATCTCTGGGCTAATGTGGCTGACGTGGCGCTGACGCTTCTTCGCAACGGCATCGCGTATGCGTATCTGATTCGGCAAACTCTGGTACATGGCTGGCCTGCATCGACATTTTTGCTCTACTTTACCGCCGTCAGCGGCGCTGCATCGTGGGTGACCGGCATCCTGACCCAGTGCAGCCAACTGCATAAGGAGAGCATCGACCTGTCCAAAATACAGGAATATTTGAACATTCCGGAGCCGTTTCAGTTTGAGGGCGGAGTGCAGCCGCCCGCAGCCGACGGATATGAACTGCGGTTGGAGAACGTGTCCTTCCGCTATCCGGGCACGGAGAGGGATATTCTCAGACACATAGACCTGACCATCCATCCCGGCGAAAAGCTGGCGGTGGTGGGCTTGAACGGTGCGGGCAAGACCACCATGGTGATGCTGCTTTGCGGCTTCTACGACCCTACCGAGGGGCGTGTGCTGCTAAACGGGCAGGATATTCGTGAATTTGACCGCAGCGCGTATTACCGCCTGTTTTCCGCTGTATTTCAGGGGTTTTCCATTTTGGATACCACCATTGCGGAATGTGTTGCCCAGACCACCGAGCATATCGACAGAGTAAAAGTCGATCACTGCCTTGCACAGGCCGGCTTGACAGAGGCTATTGCCAAATTCCCCCAAGGGGTGGATACCCACTTTGGCCGGGAGGTGTATCTGGACGGCGTACAGCTCTCCGGCGGCCAGACCCAGCGGCTGATGCTGGCGAGAGCGCTTTATAAGGACGGGCCCATCCTCGTTCTGGATGAGCCTACGGCGGCGCTGGACCCCATTGCGGAAAACGATATTTATCAAAAGTACAGCGATATGACGGCGGGTAAGACCTCCGTGTTCATCTCCCACCGACTGGCGTCCACCCGCTTCTGTGACCGCATCCTCTTTATAGCAGACGGCGGCATCGCCGAGGAGGGTACCCACAAGGAATTACTGGCAAAGGGCGGTGCTTATGCGGAGCTATTTGCCGTGCAGAGCCGCTATTATCAGGAAGGAGGTGTGCAGGATGAAGAAGAAAGCTGAGGGCATGAGCCTGCGGGAGACCTTTGCCATCCACCGCCGGGCGGCACGAGATATGCGCCGGATCGCACCGGGCTGCTTTATGCCGTTTATCCTCTGTGCTGTTGTGGAGGCAGCATCGCCCTATGCGGTCATCTGGCTCTCCGCCCGGCTTGTCGATGAACTATCCACCCTTCGCAGACCGGAGATTCTGGCCAAATGGGTCCTTTGGATCGTAGCGGTCAGTGCTGCGGCAGAGCTGCTCAAGGCCGTGCTGGAGAGGTGGAAAAATGTCCGGGGCGAACTGCTTGACAGACAGAAAGAAGTTTTGTATACCGAGAAATTTCTGCGGATGGATTATGCCGACTGTGACAGGCAGGAAACACGTGATCTGTTCTCTCAGATCCGGCAGAATGCCGCCTGGTCCGGTTGGGGCTTTGCCCATCTCAAGCTGTACTATACGCAGGCAGTCCAAGGCATTACCGGCATTTTAGGGGCTGCCGCCTTGACGGTGAGCCTGTTCACCCGGCAAGTCCCGACCTCGGCGGGAAAATTGACCGCTCTCAATCACCCGCTTTTCCTTGTGGGCATCCTTCTGCTGATTGCCGCCGTTACCTGCCTTGGTCCGGCGCTGGTCGGCAGAGCCTATTCTGCCTGGAACACGCTGGCAGAGCAGGTATGCTTCGGCAATCGAGTGTTCAGTCACTTCGCTTTCATGCGGCCGGGAAAAAAGGAAGAGGATATGGATCGCAGAATGTACCGCCAGAGCGAACTGGCGGAGCATTATGTCCGCACAGTGAATATCTTCGGCGTCGGCTCTCCCGTGGCAAAGGCGTCCCAAACCACTGTGGGACTGAGCAAGGCGCTGGCCGCCTCTCTATCCGCTGTTCTCTCCGGCGTTGTGTATGTGTTCGTATGCTTGAAGGCGCTGGGCGGTGCCTTCGGCATCGGCAGCGTGACCCAGTATGTCAGCGCCGTGACCACATTTTCCGGCAACGCCGCCCTGCTACTGAGCACCGTCAGTCATATGCGGGCCAATGCTGAGTTCCTCAAGGCCATCTATACGTTTCTCGACATTCCCAATTCCATGTATCAGGGGAGTCTCACCACCGAAAAGCGGTCGGATCGTCAGTATGACGTGGAGTTTCGGGATGTATCCTTCCGTTATCCCGGCTCGGACATCTGGGCGCTGCGCCATGTGAATATGAGGTTCAAGGTCGGAAAAAGGCTTGCCATCGTGGGCGAAAACGGCAGCGGCAAGACCACCTTCATCAAGCTCCTGTGTCGCCTGTACGACCCGCAGGAGGGGCAGATTTTGCTCAACGGCATCGACATCCGCAAGTACCGCTATGACGATTACATGGGCATATTTTCCGTGGTATTTCAGGATTTCCAGCTCATCTGCCAGCCTTTGGGCGCGAATGTGGCGGGCAGCATGGAATATGACCGTGACCGGGCAAGGAAAGCTCTGATCGATGCAGGCTTCGCAGACCGTCTTGCAGCGATGGAAAAGGGTCTGGACACCATGCTTTACAAAAATCTCTCCGAGGACGGTGTCGAGGTTTCCGGCGGCGAGGCGCAGAAGATCGCCATTGCCCGCGCGCTCTATAAGGACGCGCCCTTCATCATCCTCGACGAGCCAACGGCGGCGCTGGACCCCATCGCCGAGGCGGAGATCTACAGCAAGTTCGATGAGATCGCAGGCAATAAGACTGCCATCTATATCTTCCACCGCCTGTCCTCCTGCAAATTCTGCGACGAGATCGCCGTGTTCCACGAGGGCGCGGTCATTCAGCAGGGCAGTCACGCCGAATTGCTCGCCGATCGGGGCGGCAAATACTACGCGCTCTGGAACGCACAGGCGCAGTATTATACGGAGTGAGCTGCTCTGTGCGTCGGAAAGAAACCGCTGTAATCCCCATCCCGCGCAGGATGGAGATTACAGCGGTTTTGTGGTTTCAGAGCAGACATTGCAAGCTGCATTTTGGCAGTTTGTATATGCACCCGCGAGGAAAATGAGGGATTGCAAAGGGAGGTCTCGCCTGTCGGCTCGGTCAGCGCTTCAAAGCGTTTCACGCTTTGAGGTCTCCACCGGAGACCCGCGCCTCTTTGCCGCTGGGTTTCCAATAGGGGCGTGAGCATCCCTGTTGGCACACGATTTTCCATAGGAAAGTCTAGTGTGTTATACCTTTGCTTCCGGCTGACGCGGAAAAGGGGTGGCGGCATACTCTGCGGTGCGGCAGAGTGTGGCACCAAACGCTTTTTTGCGGCAGCAGGACAGGCGGATTTTGTGATGTGGGCTACAGCACAATCGCAGGATTTTTGAGCAGCAAAATCCGACTGGCCGGAAAAGGAATGAGAGGTATATACATCAATCGAAGCATCACTCAAATGCAGCTCATGCAGAGCTGTGTTTGGGTGATTTTTTGTTTCCGTCCGTCCCATCAGATAGTCGCAGGAAACACCGTAATAGTCAGCCAGCAACAGAATGCTGTACGGGCTGATGTCCTTGCCGTTATCCGATTCATATTTGCCAAGCGCGGATTTCGAGATGCCCACCTCAACAGCAAGCTGCTCCAAGGTCAGTTTTTTCACCACTCGTAAATCCTTCAAACGCTCCCCGATTGTCAGCTTAATCTGCATATACCCACCTTCATTTTAGCTTTTTCTGGATGATATCACACTTTTTTATTTTTGCCGAAAAGCGTGGAAATTGCCGTCTTTCATGCAACTTTTCCCACCTTTCGGATATACGGGAGAGGGCCTCTTTTCTTACTAAAATTTAGATGGTAACCACGCAGCACCTTGAAAACTTCATGACCGTCCGATGGGATATGTTTTCCGGCGAAGTACCGCATTCCGCTATCAAGGAAGCGACAACGCCGGAGTAAAACTCGGGCAGGAACGGCACCGGGCAGAACGGCAGCACTCAAAACATTTGGTAGATGAATGGAGCGGCTTCGCCGCTTTGCTGGCAAATTTGATTGAAAAGTATGCCGTGGTTCTGAATCTTGATGCGCTGCCCAATCTCGTCATAGAGGAAGCCGTGTCTGAAAAAGATGATGCTGATAAGAATATTCACGAAAACGATATTGAACCCGTGAAAGCGGCATGATATAATCGTCATGAAATAAGTGTCCAAACCGCCATTGCAGGAGCAAAAGCTCCTGCAATGGCAGAAAACGAGGTGAAGTGACCAAGGAACGCTGGGAGAATGAGCAGAACAATTCTGAAATGCTGATTTATACCACAGAGGACGGTTTGACAAAGATCGAAACGACCTTCGATGGCGATACCGTTTGGCTGTCCATTGACCAGATGGCGGAGCTGTTTCAGCGTGACAAATCTACCATTTCCAGACATATCAAGAACATTTTCACTGAGGGCGAATTGAAGCGGGAAGCAGTTGTTGCAAATTTTGCAACAACTGCCGCTGACGGCAAAACCTATCAGGTGGATTACTATAATCTCGATGTCATCATTTCCGTCGGCTACCGTGTGAAATCCCAGCGCGGCGTGCAGTTCCGTATCTGGGCAACGGGGATTTTAAAGGAGTATATGCGAAAAGGCTTTGCGCTGGACGATGAGCGTCTGAAAAATCTGGGCGGCGGTGGCTATTTCAAGGAACTGTTGGAGCGCATCCGCGACATCCGTGCTTCCGAAAAGGTGTTTTACCGTCAGGTACTTGAAATCTAAGCCACCAGCATTGATTATGACCCCAAGGCGGAAATCTCCGTTCAGTTTTTCAGAAAAATCCAGAACAAAATCCACTATGCCATTCATGGGCAGACGACGGCAGAGGTGGTTTACACACGTGCCGACGCAGAGAAAGAATTTATGGGCTTGACTACTTTTACGGGCAGCCAGCCCACGCTGAAAGAGGCGGTAGTTGCCAAGAAATACCTGATTTCCGAGGTTGAGTTGTTCCCGCGTGAGGAGCAAAAGACGCGGAAACGCTTTGTAAGGGCGATTGCGTATAAGTTTCCCATTGAGCAAAAGGTGCTCACGCAATTTGACGAATGCGGGGCATCTATCGAGACGGTGGTCCTGCTTTCCAAGGATATGCTCTGAATAAACAAGCCGAGGCTTCTTCGGAAGTCTCGGCTTGTTTATGGTATGGGCAGCTGCCGGGAGGGGCGCTTACTCCTTCTCGCAGATCACGTTGCTCTCATAGGGGCGCTGGCCGGAGAGAATTTCGTCATAGAAATTCTGCTTCCAGTCGATATAGGCCACGCTGTCCTCCAGCTCCCGGATGGAGCGGCGCAGCTCCTCCTGCTTCCGGGCCAGCATCTCCTTGCGCTGGGGGATCGTTGACTCTCCCATCAGGCACAGGGACAGATATTCCTTCATCTCCTGAATGCTCATGCCGCACTTTTTCAGGCAGATCAGGCTGCTGATCCAGGCGATGTCCCGGTCATCAAACACCCGGCGGTTGTTTTTGTCCCGCTTGACGTTGGGGACAAGCCCCTGGTTGCAGTAAAATTTCAGGGCCTGATAGGTCATGTTGGTCTCCTTGCAGGCCTGCATCATGGTGTGCAGCATAACAGACTCCCTCGCAATTTACAGAATGTTCAAATATTTTCACATGAAGGCTCTTGACCGGTTGCAGCAACCGGTTATTATAATCGACGGTATCAACCGGAAGGAACAACCGGATCATAGCCCAGGCCCCCCTCCTGCGCAACCGGAAAAATTCAGAAAGGACGATACCATGAAAAAACTGACCGCTTTACTTCTGAGCCTGGCGCTGGTGCTGGGCCTTGCCGTCTGCGGCAGCACCACCCCGGAGGTCCCCAAGGACGATCCCCAGACCCCGGCCGAAACCCCCGTCCAGGACCCTGCCGCGTCGGAGGAGCCCCAGACCGGTAAGACCCTGGTGGTCTATTATTCCGCCAGCGGCCACACCCGGCAGGTGGCCCAGGCCATCGCCCAGGCGGCGGAGCTGAACAAGGGAGTCTGAAGGTCCGGGCAAAAAATTTTATCGCCGAAAACCCAGTAAAATGGGCAATGGTTACCTCCGGGTACCCTTGGTTACCGAAAAGTCACTGCTACAATTGGATCATCAAGAGGAAACACCCCTTCGAAAAGATCACCCTGGAGGTAAATATCATGAACAAAGTCGTTGCATTTCTGAATGCCAATCCCGTGCAGTATCTGGCCACCGTGGGCCGGGACGGCAAGGCCAAGTGCCGCCCCTTTATGTTCGCCGGCGAGCTGGAGGGCAAGCTCTGGTTCTGCACCAACAACCAGAAGGACGTGTACAAGGACATGCAGGCCAATCCCGAGATCGAGATCTCCGTCTCCAGCCCGGAGTACGCCTGGATCCGGCTCCACGGCAAGGCTGTCTTTGAGAACAACATGGCCGCCAAGGAGATGTGCATCCGGAACCCCATCGTGAAGGGTCAGTACCAGACCGCCGCCAACCCCATCTTTGAGGTGTTCTATCTGGACGCCCCCCCACGGCGTCATTGCCGACTTCTCCGGCAATCCCCCCTATCAGTTCTGAAAAAATGCCCCCGGCAGGTGATCGAAAGGAGAGGCTGACCATGACCCAAAGCGAAAAGCGGCTGTTTCTTATCCAATCGCTGCTGAAGGAGCGGCCGGAGTATCGGCAGGTGGAGACGCCCCGGGATCCGGAGGGCCAGCGGCAGCTGCTGCGGGGCCTGATGAACGTCCGGCCGCCCCAGGCGGCGGACCCGGACTTCCTGCGGGTGCAGGACGCGTATCTGCAGGCGGAGCGGTATGAAAGCTTCCTCCGCACCCGTCAGGGGCAGAAGCTCCTTTTTCTGGAGCTGGGGGTGGGGTACAACACCCCGGTGATCATCAAGTATCCCTTCTGGCGGATGACCGCCGCCAACCCCCGGGCGGTGTATGCCTGCCTGAACCTGGGCCAGGCCGCCGCCCCCCGGGAGATTCAGAAGCAGTCCATCTGCATCGACGGGGACATCGGAGCCGTGCTGGCCGCCCTGAAAGACTGAACGCACGGCAAAAAGCGCCCGGAGCCAAGTGCTCCGAGCGCTTTTCTGCCTTATTTTCCCGTTTCCGGCAGGGGGAGCAGGGTCCAGGGCCAGACCGCCGGGGGCTGGTGGGTGAACACCATATCCCGGCCCGTCTCCGGATGGGTGAAGCCCAGCCGCCAGGCCCACAGGGCCAGGGTCTCGCCGTCTCCGGCCCCGCCGTATTTCCGGTCCCCCACCAGGGGGAAGCCCCGTCCGGCGAACTGCACCCGGATCTGGTGGGTGCGGCCGGTGTGCAGGGTCACCCGCACCAGGGACAGCCCCTCCCGGACGGCCAGCGTCTCATAGGACAGCTCCGCCGGGCGGACGTCCTTTCCCGGCTCCCGGGCGATATATGTCACCCGGCGTACCGGGTCTCTCCCCAGCATGTCCCGCCATATCCCGCCTTGTCCCGGGTCGCCCCGGACCACCGCCAGATAGATTTTCCGGAACCGGTGCTCCCGGACCTGGCCGGACAGGATGGAGGCCGCGGCGGCGGACCGGGCAAACACCATGACCCCGCCGGTGGCGGCGTCCAGCCGGTGCACCGTCCGGATGCAGGGGGTGCCCAGCTGGGCCCGCAGCAGCTCCGGCATGCCGCCGGGCTCGTCGGTGCTGAGGACCCCCGGAGGCTTCACCGCCACGGCGATGCGCTTATCCGCGTACAGAAGCTCCATATCACTGCGCATCCTGGCCGGTGCAGACGCTTTCGCCCACGGTACCGTCCCAGGCGTCCAGGCTCTCGCTGTACTCCACCCGTCCGATGGAGCAGCCCTCGCCGATGCGGACCCGGCGGCCCCGGACCACGTCGGCCTGGGTGTATTCCAGGTCCACGTCGTCGCCCTCGATGTCCCCCACCTGGGCGCAGGAGACGCTGCCGTGGAACAGGCCCAGCAGGGAGACCTGGGTGGGCTTATAGATGCGGATGCTGCTGCCGCCGATGCTGCCGATCCGGATGCCCCGGCTGGCGGAGATCTCCACGGTTTCGGCGTTCAGCAGGCCCTGGATCACGGCGCTGCCGGTGAGATGGACGCTTTCGGCCTCCACGCCGCTGGACACCCTGGCCCCGCCGGAGCAGTGCAGTCGTCCGCAGTGGATCTCTCCCGCCTCCAGGCCGCCGGACACGTCTACCTCGCCGCCCTCCAGGCTGCCGTCCACCTTCAGCGCGCCGGAGCTGTGGACCCGGCCATTGGCCCGGAGACTGCCCTCGCACCGGGTGGAGCCGGAGCATCCCAGTTCCTGGCAGGCGATGTCGCCGGTGACACGGTTGCTGCCGCTGCACCGGATCTCCCCGGCGCAGTCCACGTCCCCCTGGACCTTGGCGCTGCCGGAGCAGCGCAGGCTCTCGCAGCGCAGGCTGCCCTGGACCTTGCCCGATCCGCTGATGGAAACCGTGCGGTATTCGCCGCCGGGCATGGCGCTGCTGCCGGAAATTTTCATATCCATGATGTCGTTCATAATGTGATCTCCTTTAATAATTGCAGTATGTCCTCTTGGTGCGTCCCCTCCGCCACCACGGCGCTGCGGACCTCCTCCAGGGGAAATTCCCTGCGGCCATAGGCCGTTTCGATGATGAGCTTTCGCCGGGCCAGCACCGTCTGGCCCTTTTCCGCCAGGCTGGCCGCCAGCTCATCCAGCGTCTGGTACTCCTTGTTATCCAGGATCAGCCGGATCCGCTGGCAGATCTGGTCCCGGCGGAAAAATGTCTCCTGTCCGGTGGAAGTGGAGCGGCGCAGAAACCACGCCTCCGGGATCAGTCCCATCCGCTTCCACCGATACAGGGCCCCGTAGGAGATGCCGAACGTCTCCAGCAGCTCCTTCTTGGAAATCAACTCCTCGTCCATACCCTTCCTCCCTGCCATAATAGGTTATCGTACGGCGTTGCGTAACAATGTTCCGTAACACTGTTACGATAATAGCATAACAGTGTTACGTTGTCAATAGGGGCAGGAAAAATTTTTGAAAAGACCAAAAAATCCCGGTGCCGAAGCACCGGGATTTTTCGTTATAGCAAGCCCCTTCGGGCATTTTCACTTTACCGCTCCATGATGGGATAGCCCTGGGCACGCAGAGTCTCATATATCTGCTGCACATGGAGGGCGTCCCGGGTCTCCACCAGCAGGTGCACCACGCAGGAGCCCACCGGGGCCTTCAGGTTGCCCCGCTCGTGGTTCACCTCCAGCACGTTCACGCCCATGTCGGACATAATGTTCAGCAGAGTGGCCAGGGTTTTGGGCTGATCCGGCAGCACCGTGGCGAAGTTGGCGGTGCGCCCGGCCTTGGCCAGGCCCCGGGTGATGATCCGCTCCAGCATGGTCACGTCCACATTGCCGCCGGACAGCAGGGCGCACACGGTCTTGCCCCGCAGGTCCACCTTGCCGTACATGGCGGCGGCGATGCCCACGGCGCCTGCGCCCTCGGCCACCAGCTTCTGCTTCTCCAGCACCGACAGGATGGCCCCGGCGATCTCGTTTTCGCTGACGGCCACCACCTTGTCCACATACTGGCGGCACATCTCAAAGGTCAGGTCCCCGGGGGTCTTGACCTGGATGCCATCGGCAATGGTGTGCACGCTGGGCAGGGTCAGGATATGCCCGGCCTCCAGGGAGTCCACCATGCTGGCGGCTCCGGCGGCCTGAACACCGATGACCTGGCAGGAGGGCTTCAGATGCTTCACGGCATAGGCCAGACCCGAGATCAGTCCGCCGCCGCCGATAGGCACCAGGATCACGTCCACATCCGGCAGCTGCTCCAGAATCTCCAGACCGATGGTGCCCTGACCGGCCATGACCCGATAGTCGTCAAAGGGATGGATAAAGGTCAGCCCCTGCTCATCCCGCAGGCGCACGGCCTCGGCATAGGCGTCGTCATACACGCCGTCCACCAGCACCACGTTGGCCCCATAGCTGCGGGTGGCCTGGATCTTGGAGATAGGAGCCCCGGCGGGGATACAGATGGTGGCGGGAATCTTCATATCCCGGGAGGCAAAGCCCACGCCCTGGGCATGGTTGCCTGCGGAGCAGGCGATAACGCCCCGGCGCTTCTCCTCGTCGGACAGGGTGGCGATCTTATAGTACGCGCCCCGCAGCTTGAAGGCCCCCGTCTTCTGCAGGCAGTCCGCCTTCAGATAAAAGTCGCAGTCCGGCACCAGGCCCGGCGCGTGCAGCACAGGGGTCTGGTTGATAACGGGGGACAGCACCCGGCGTGCGTCCTGGAGCATTTCCATAGAGATCATATTGTTGCCTCCTTGATTCTGTTCTATATACAAAATCCTATTTTTTGTTCCTATGCCATGTACTACCATGATACCCTCTCCCGCCGCGATTGTCAATTCCTCTTTGGGCAGAGAGCCGCTTTTTTCGCAATATAGACGGAAAAAAGTGACCCGTCCGGCCCTTAAGAGCCGGACGGGAGGGATAAATCGCCGGTTTGTCTTCTGTCCATGGGCACATAGGCCCGGCCTGCCAGCAGGTCCGTCAGATACTGCCGCGCCTGCTCCGGGTCGGCGGGGTCCTGGACCCGGCTCCGCAGGTCCGCCATCATCTGCACCACCTTGGTGTTGGCTCCGCCGTGGCGGGGACCCTTCAGAGAGCACAGGGAGGCCGTCATGGCGGAATAGGTGTCGGTGCCGGTGGAGGTGGTACATGGTTGGTGAAGGTGGAGTTGTTGCTGCCGTGGTCGGCGTGGAGGATCAGCGCCGCGTCCAGGGCCCGGGCCTCCAGGTCCTGGACGTCATAGCCCCGGTAGTACAGCACACCGGGGCAGGGGATGGTGTCCTGACCGTCCACGGTGCAGCCCTTTACCTCGGATATGCGGGTGAGGCTGGTGAGGACGCCCCGGCCCGTGGCGTCCCGCAGTCCCCGCTTCACATCATATTTTTCATAGAGCTGCCGGTCAATGTGGGCGTTTTTGCAATTCTAACACGATAAACTTGCAAAACCAATACGCAGAATGAAAATATTTCTACCAATATGCAGGATTCAATGAGCAATTATGCAAAAATTCCGCGGCAGAGGCCCTCCCCTGCCGCGGAATTGAAAACCGGGCAAAGCTGTGCTATACTATATTACAACTGTGCGAATATCTCGCCGATGGGGCCGTCGATGGTCAGGTCCGCTCCCACGCCGCTGCCGGTCTGGCCCTTGTTCACCACCACCAGGTGGCGGCCCCGGAAATACTGCACCAGCCCCGCTGCCGGATACACCACCAGGGAGGTGCCGCCGATGATCATCAGGTCCGCCTGGCGGATATAGTGGACGGCCCTGGCCAGCACGTCCTGGTCCAGGCTTTCCTCATACAGCACCACATCGGGCTTGATGTCCCCGCCGCAGGCGGGGCACCTGGGGACGCCGGTGGTAGAGAGGATGGTGTCCAGGCCGTAAAAGGCCCCGCATTTTTCGCAGTAGTTCCGCAGAACGCTGCCGTGCAGCTCCAGCACCTCCCGGCTTCCCGCCTTCTGGTGCAGGCCGTCGATGTTCTGGGTGATCACGGCCTTCAGCTTCCCCTCCTGTTCCCACTGGGCCAGCTTCCGGTGGGCGGCGTTGGGCTGGGCCCAGGGGGCCAGCATCTTGGCCCGGTAAAAGTCGTAAAACTCCGCCTTGTGGCGGACATAGAAGCTGTGGCTGAGGATGGTTTCCGGCGGGTATTGGAACTTCTGGTGATACAGGCCGTCCACACTGCGGAAATCCGGGATTCCGGACTCCGTGGACACTCCGGCCCCGCCGAAAAACACCATGTTGTCCGATTCCGCCACCCACTGCCGCAGCTTTTCGATCCATTCCGTCATCCGTAAGACCTCCATTTCTTGAATTTATAAGGAGTATGCCATGAACATTCAGATTTTCGGGGCCCGCAAGTCCTTCGACACCAAGAAGGCGGAGCGCTGGTTCAAGGAGCGCCGCATCAAATACCAGTACATCGACCTGGACAGCAAGGGCCTGTCCCCCGGGGAGTACCGCAGCATCCGGGCCGCCGTGGGCTATGACGCCCTGGTGGACCGGGACAGCCCCGACTACCGGGAGCTGGGGATTGACTATCTTCTGCCCCAGGCGGCGGAGGAGAAGCTGCTGGAAAACCCCTGGCTGTTCCGGGCGCCCATCGTCCGCAACGGCCGCCAGGCCACCGTGGGCTACTGCCCCGACGTGTGGAAAACCTGGGAATAGGGGCATTATACCACAAAAATCTGCTGGGGGACAGCCCCGGCGGAAAAATGCGAAAAAAAACAGGTCCGCTCCAGCGGACCTGTTTTTTTTATGGAGTGAGGCGATTACTTGTTGGCCAGAGCCTTGTCGGCAGCAGCCATTTCCTGGAAGATGCCCTGGTGCTTCTTGGCGGTGATTGCCTTGATCACCAGCAGGGTGCCGATCATCAGGACGATGGCGATGATCATGCAGACCACGACGTTCTGCACCAGACCGGCGATGATGAAGCTGACGAAGGACACGGCAGCCACGGTGACGCCATAGGGGATCTGGGTGGCCACGTGGTTCAGGTGGAAGCAGTGGGCACCGGCGGAAGCCATGATGGTGGTGTCGGAGATGGGGGACAGGTGGTCGCCGCACACACCGCCGGCGCAGGAGGCAGCCAGGCCGATGGACAGCAGGGTGGACTGATCATACCAGTCAAACACGGCGCAGACCAGGGGGACCATGATGCCGATGGTACCCCAGGAGGTACCGGTGGCGAAGCCGATGAAGCAGGCCACGATGAAGATCACGGCAGGCAGGAACTTGGCCAGGCTGCCGGTGCCTTCCATAATGCCGCCGACGAAGTCGCCTACCATCAGGCCATTGTCACGGCACAGGCCGCACAGGGTCCAGGCAAAGCACAGGATCAGAATGGGGGAGATCATCTGGATGAAGCCGTTGGGGATGGACTCCATGGACTTGGTGAAGCCGATGAGGCCCCGCAGCCAGTAATAGATGAAGATGAACACCAGGGCCACGATGGAGCCCAGGCACAGGCCGGGACCGGCGGAAGCATCGGAGAAGGCCATGACGAAGTTCTGATAGTTCTCACTTTCGGTGTCGAACATACCGCCGGTCCAGACCAGGCCGATGATGCACAGGGCGATCAGGACGATAACGGGCAGCAGCAGGTCCAGCACGGAGGAGTGCTTCTCGCCTTCCTCATAGTCGTCGGCGCCTTCGAAGGGACGCTCGGGGGTGGTGAACAGATCGTCCTTCACCTGGGCATTGTACTCATGGGTCAGCATGGGGCCGTAGTCAATGTTCAGCACGGAGATGGTGATGACCATGATCAGGGTCAGGATGCAGTAGTAGTTCCAGGGAATCTGGCTCAGGAACATGCTGATGCGGGAGCCGGGGAAGCCATCGGGCACATAGGAGGCAACGGCGGCAGCCCAGGAGGACACGGGGGCCAGCATGCAAACGGGGGCGGCGGTGGCATCAATGACGTAGGCCAGCTTTGCCCGGGAGATCTTGTGGCTCTCGGTGACGGGACGCATAACGGCGCCCACGGTCAGGCAGTTGAAATAGTCGTCGATGAAGATCAGCACGCCCAGCAGCATGGTCATCAGCTGCGCGCCGCAGCGGGTCTTCACGGCCTTGGAGGCCCAGCGGCCGAAGGCGGCGGAACCGCCGGCCTTGTTCATCAGATCCACCATGACACCCAGCATCACCAGGAAGATCAGGATGGAGATGTCGATGGCGTTGATCATGCCCACGCCCTCACCGGCGCCGACAAAATTCACGACCATCTGCCAGGGGTCAAAGTTCGCCAGCAGCAGGGCGCCGGCCAGGCAGCCCAGGAACAGGGAAGAATACACTTCCTTGCTGATCAGGGCCAGGGCAATGGCCACGACCGGGGGGAACAGAGCCCAACCGGTGGCGACGAAGCCGCTGCCATCGTTGGTAACCTTCGCGATGACCAGTGCGACTACAACGATCGCCAGCGCAATAAAATACGCTATCTTGGTACCTTTCTTTTCCATTAGAGTGATTTACCTCCTCAGATTTGGTGCCTTCATCTTACTCGCAAACAGCACGTTTTGTCAAGTTCTTAGCGATACTTTCCATTATTTTAACAAATTGTGAACTCGCCTTTTTACCTTTTTCACAAAGGATTGGCGCAAATTATGGAAAATCCTTGGAACGCAAAAAATTCCGATACCGGGGCAGCTGCCCCGGTATCGGAAATAGCGCTCATATCAGGAATATGTATTGCTTAGAAGAAGAACTCCTTGATCTGGCCGTACAGCACCAGCAGCATGGCCAGGGGGGTAATGTACTTGATGCAGATCCTGAACCAGCCGTAGGCTCCGAATTTCTGCCCCTCGCAGGTGGCCTCGGCGTGGACTACCTCGGGCCCGAGCTCCCAGCCGTACATAATGCTCATCAGCAGCGCGCCCAGAGGCATCAGAATGCCCTCGGCGATGCAGTCAAAGAAGTCCAGCCAGTCGGCGCTCCAGGTGGGCACCTTGTCGGAGGGATCCACACGCATGCCCAGAATGTCGGCCGGGGAGATACCGGCGTTGCCCAGAGCGTCCAGGCAGACGATGACGCACAGGATGCCGGCGCCGATGGCGCCGATGAGGGAATAGAGCTTGCGCTTGTCGCCCTTGCCCTCGTCCCGGGCCTTATCCACAAAGTGGGCCACAACGGCCTCCAGCAGGGAGATGGAGGAGGAGACGGCGGCAAACACCACCAGCAGGTAGAACAGGATGCCGAAGATGGGGCCTGCAGCGCCCATGCGGTCGAACACGTTCTGCATGGTGACGAACAGCAGGGAGGGGCCGCCCAGCTTGCCGGTGGGGTCCAGGGCGAAACGGCCGGGGATCACGCACAGACCGGCCATCAGGGCCACCAGGGTATCCATCACCACGATGATGATGGCGTTTTTCTGCAGGTTCTCCTTCTTATCCAGGTAGGAGCCGTAGGTGATCATGGCCGCCATACCCAGAGACAGGGAGAAGAACATCTGGCCGCCTGCTGTGGATACTACAGAGAAGAAGTCAGGCGCTTCCTTGATGACGCCGTTGGCCAGAGCCCAGCCGGGGACGAACATATACTTCAGACCCTCTGACGCGCCCTCCAGGGTGCAGGAACGGATGATGCAGATCACCAGCATCACGAACAGAGCGGGCATACCCACGGAGCAGACCTTTTCGATACCGCCGCCGACGCCGCCCATAACGATGATCATGGTCAGGGCCACGAAGATCAGACCGTAGATCACGGCCTCGCCCTGGTTGGCCATCAGGGCGCCGAACACGCCGGCGCCGTCCAGGGTGCCGGTGCCGAAGCCGGCATGGAACAGGTTGCCCACGTTCAGGGTCACATACTTCAGGCAGTAGCCGCCCAGGGCGCAGTAGAAGCCCAGGATCAGGAACGCCGACAGAACGCCCAGCCAGCCCAGCCACTTGAACCTCTTGGACAGGACCCTGTAAGCGCCGATGGCGCCCCGGCCGGTCTTGCGGCCCAGGGCCAGCTCGCCCATCATAACGATGAAGCCGCAGCACGCCGCCAGGATCAGATAGATGATGAGGAATGTGAAGCCGCCGTTGGCGCCCATCTTATTGGGGAAGCCCCAGGCCCAGGCCGACGGCTGAGCCGATGGCCGCCATGAGGAATCCAAAATTGGACCCAAAGCCTTTTCTTTCTTCCATTGCTTTCTCTCCTTACTCATATGGATGTCCCGCTTTGTCCGGAAGGGGACTATGGTCACTTTACCATGACTGTTTTCTTGTGTAAAGTAATATACAGACTTCTTAACGCTATCTTGTCAACCGGCACAGCTTCCTTGATTGATTTCTTACGGATTTCCCCTCCTTTCCGGGCTGTGCCCTTTCGCCTCAGTCAAAACCACAGCCCCATTTTATGCAGAACTTTGTGAATTATGTCACAAAAATCAGGCTGATCCAGCGGCCTTTGTGGGTATTCATACGGCGGTTTCGGACGTTTTGTGCAAAATATCTATACGATTCTGCGATATAAATTTATTGATGTGAAACTTTTTCATCAAAAGAAAAAGCCCGGCAATACCGAGCTTTCCGTTTTTCAAGAAAAGCCTCGCAGAGTTTGCCGCCCGCAGGCGGCAAATCAAGTGCGAGCCTTTTGCCCAAAAAGGGCTTTGCCCTTTTTGGGCAGTCTCAATATCAGATTCCGAAGAAGCGCTTTCCGTTTTCCCAGGTGGCCTGCTCCACCGCTGCCGGGGTCATGTCCCGCAGCTGGGCAATCTTCTCCGCCACCAGGCGGACATAGGTGGAGTCGTTGCGGCGGCCCCGGTAGGGCACCGGGGTCAGGTAGGGGGCGTCCGTTTCGATCATCAGCCGGTCCATGGGTACGGCCTGGATGACCTCCGGGGCCTTCCGGGCGTTTTTGAAGGTGGCCGCCCCGTTGAAGGACAGGTACCACCCCATATCCACCAGCTCCCGGGCCATTTCCACGGACCCGGCGAAGCAGTGGAACACCCCCCGCAGGCCGGGAAATTCCCGGACGATGGCCATGGTGTCGGCGTGGGCGTCCCGGTCGTGGATGATCACCGGCAGCGACAGCTCCTGGGCCAGGGCCAGCTGGCTGCGCAGCACCTGCTGCTGCAGGGGGCGGGGGGGATTTTCCGGCCAGTAGTAGTCCAGGCCGATCTCGCCGATGGCCACTGCCTTGTCCTCCCGGGCCAGAGCGCGGATGGCGTCCAGGTCCTCCGGGCGAAAATCGCCGCAGTTTTCCGGATGGATGCCCACGGCGGCGTAGACATGGGGGAAGCGGCGGGCCAGCTCCACCGCCGTCCGGGAGGACGCCACGGTGCAGCCTGGGTTCACCACCAGGCCGACGCCCTGCTCCGGCAGGGAGGCCAGCAAGGTCTCCCGGTCGCCGTCGAACTGGTCGTCGTCATAGTGGGCGTGGGTGTCAAACAGCATAGGGGGCCTCTCAATCCAGGCGGACCCGGCCCAGTCGGGCGTCGGCCACATACTCGCTTTTCAGCCGGCGCAGCCGGTCCATGTGGGGGGCCCGCAGGTGGGCCTGCTGCTTCTCCTCCGTCTGCCACTGCTCCACCAGCAGAATCTCGTCGGCATTCTGGACGGACAGGAAATAGTCATACCGCAGGCAGCCGTCCTCCCGGCGGATGGCGTCGATGATGCCATGGGTAGTCAGCTGGCGCAGAAAGGTCTCCCGGCAGCCGGGCTTGGCCAGATAGCGTACATACAGAGTCAGGGTGTTTTCCATGGTGATTTCTCCTTTACGAATAGCGCCGGTCCAGGACCGCGATCATGGCGGCCATGGCGTTTTCCCGGCAGTCCGGCAGGATGTGGATCCCCGGCACCCGGTGCACCGCCGGAATGGCGTTTTCCGGGGCGAAGGCCATGCCGGCGTATTCCAGCATGGGGATGTCGTTGGCGTGGTCCCCCACGCAGCAGACATTCTCCTGCCGCACGCCCAGAAGCTCCGCCAGACGGCGGACCATGCCGCCCTTGTTGGCTCCCCGGGCGGTGATCTCCAGCAGGTTCACGGCGGAGGCCACCACCTCGTACTCCCGGCTCCAGTCCTGGGCCCGGATGGCCTCCTCCAGCTGCCGCAGCCGCTGGGGCTCCTCCTCGAACAGCAGCTTGGAGATAGGCGACGGGGCCTGGTCCAGGCTGGCGATCTGCTGGGAGGGGGTATGGGTCAGGTGCAGGTGGCGGGCGGTGATCTCGTTGGGATTCACCACATGGATGGAGTTGTCATCGTGATAAATTTCGTAGGTCAGGCCCGGCATCAGCTGGGACAGCTGCCGCACATGATCCCGGATGCACTCCGGCAGAAAGGCGGTGCGCAGATACCGCCCCGCCGGGAAGTCGTAGATGGCCGCGCCGTTGAACAGCACCGTGGGGCCGTTCATGGGCACGCCGTCCATGACGCTGGCGAAGGAGGGCAGGGCCCGGCCGGTGGCCACGGAAAATGTCCCGCCCTGGGCCATAAAATACTCGATGGCGTCCCGGTTTTCCCGGGATATGGCCGGGACGGGCCCGCCGCTGCGCAGGGCCCCCTCGGTATACACCATGGTGTTGTCAAAATCGCTGGCGATGAGCACGCCGTCAAACTTTCCCACGGCTCAGCCCTCCGATGCCGGGGAGTTGCCGCCGCTTCTGCGGCGTCCGCCCCGGTGCCGGGGACGGCGGCGGGACTGGGCTCCCTCCTGGGCCTCGCCTGCGGGCTTCTGGGGCGGCTTGGGGGCGGCGGGCTTGGGGGGATTCTTGGCCGCCTGGGGACGGCTGCCGCCCTCCTGGGGCCGGTCGCCGGACTTGCGGCGGCGGCTGCGGGGCTTGTCCTCAGTCTTGGTGGCCTCCGGACGCTTTTTCTCCGTCTGGCGGGGCTTTTCGGCCTTTTCCGGGGCCTTTTCCCCGGCCTGCTGGGGACGGCTGCCGCCCTTTCTGCGGCGGTCGTTCCGGCGGCGGGGAGGACGCTCCTCCCGGGCGGGGGCGTCGGGGTCAAAGTCCGCAATCACCAACGGCATGGGGACCTCCTCCTCGGGCCGCTCCTCCACATACCGCTCGGGCCGCTCCTGGGGCACCTGGATGCCGTCACGGCTTCCTTTGCCGTTGCGCAGGACGCACACCTCGCAGTTGTGATAGCACCGGGGGGAATCCGGCTTTTCGTCCAGCCGGACCTTCATGGTCTCCCGGAGCACGTTCACCTCGCACACGTTGCCGAGGCCGTCGGGGGTCTGGACAAAGGAGTCGTTTTTGGGCATGCGCTTCAGGGCGTCCTCATAGGCGTCCTGCTCGTATTTCAGGCAGCACATCAGCCGCCCGCAGGTGCCGGAGATTTTGGTGGGGTTCAGGGACAGGCTCTGGGTCTTGGCCATTTTGATGGACACCGGCACAAAGTCGTCCAGGAACTGGGCGCAGCAGAAGGGCCGGCCGCAGATGCCCAGTCCCCCCAGCATCTTGGCCTCGTCCCGGACGCCGATCTGCCGCAGCTCGATGCGGGCCCGGAACACGGAGGCCAGGTCCTTCACCAGCTCCCGGAAGTCCACCCGCCCGTCGGCGGTGAAGAAGAACAGGATCTTGTTCCCCTCGAAGCTGCACTCCACCCGCACCAGCTTCATCTCCAGCTTGTGCTGGAGAATCTTCTTCTGGCAGATGTCGAAGGCCTCCTTTTCCCGGGCGCGGTTGTGGGCCGCCGTCCGGCGGTCGTTCTCCGTGGCCACCCGGACCATGGGCCGCAGGGGCTGGATGACGCAGCAGTCGTCCACCGGGTGGTTGCCCATGGTACACTGGGCGTATTCCAGGCCCTGGGCCGTCTCCACGATGACGTGGTCCCCGGTCTGCACCTGCACGTCGCCGGGGTCAAAGAAGTAGGTTTTGCATCCGCTGCGGAAGCGGACGCTGATCACAGTTGTCATATGGTTAAGTCCTTTCGTATATCCGTATAGCTGGTATCTATCACAGCAGCTCCTGCCACCCGGCGCACAGGGCCCCCAGCACATGGCCCACGCCCACGTTATAGCGGCACTCCAGGCAATAGCGCTTCATCAGCTCCGTCAGGCCCCGGAGCTGCCGGACGGTAAGGCCCCGGCGCAGCTCCTCCGCCCCGGGGATATCCGCCGGGTCCGGCTTTCCATAGGCGGCCAGCAGGGCCTCGGCGGCGGCGCGCCATCCGGCCTCCAGCAGCTGCTGCAGCTGCTCCCGCTTCAGGCGCTTGTTCTCCAGCCCCACCAGGTATTGGCTCACCGGCAGCAGCTGTCCGCTGGCAAAGGCCCGGCACAGATCCCGGGCGGTGTCGTCCCGGGCGTCCTCGTCCCCGCCCCGGAGCTTCCACTCCACGCAGCGGGAGCGGATGGTGGGCAGCAGGGTCGCCGCCGTCTCCGTGCAGAACAGGAAGGCCGCATAGGGCGGACCCTCCTCCACCAGCTTCAGCAGCACGTTCTGGTCCCGCTGGTTCAGAGCGTCGCAGTCCGGGAAGATATACACCTTGGCGGCCCCGTCGTTGGGCCGGATATAGGCGTCCTGCCGCAGGCTTCGCAGCAGGTCCACCGGCAGCTCCCGGTGGTCGGGGTCCTGCACCGTCTGCACGTCCGGGTGGATGTCCTCCATCACCTTGCGGCACTGGCGGCATTGCAGGCAGGGCCGCCCCCCCTCCGCCTGGCACTCCATGGCGGCGGCGGCGAAGCGGGCGGCGGCCATGCGGTCCCCGCTGCCGGAGAAAATGATGGCATGGGGCAATGCGCCGCCCTGGGCGGCCCGGCGCAGGCGGCGGGCCAATGTGCTGTTTTCCAGCAGAAGCTGCCCCATGGTCCGCCCTCCCTTCCATGGCCGCTGTGATGGTCATACAAACCGATTCTATAAGTATAGCACACCCCCGGGTTCCTCCGCAAGGCGCAGGCGCGGCTTTTCCGCAAAAAATAGTTTCCTGTCGGGAGAATATTCCCGGTAATTTTCGGCCATAATGGCAAAAAGATTCCTTTTTGTGAAAATCCTCTTGCTTTTGGCGGGAGATATGCCTATAATGAGGTGTTCGTAATTTTATTGATATACGGAGGGAACTAAATGAGTAAGAAGTATTGCTATCTCTTTACCGAGGGCAACGCCAAAATGCGCGAGCTGCTGGGCGGTAAGGGCGCCAATCTGGCCGAGATGACCAACATCGGCCTGCCCGTGCCCCAGGGCTTCACCATCACCACCGAGGCCTGCACCCAGTATTATGAGGATGGCCGCCAGATCAACGACGCCATCATGGCCGAGATCATGGAATACATCGAGAAGATGGAGAAGATCACCGGTAAGAAGTTCGGCGATCACGAGAATCCCCTGCTGGTCTCCGTCCGCTCCGGCGCCCGGGCCTCCATGCCCGGCATGATGGACACCATCCTGAACCTGGGCCTGAACGAGGACGTGGTGGACGTTATTGCTAAGAAGTCCAACAACCCCCGCTGGGCCTGGGACTGCTACCGCCGCTTTATCCAGATGTACTCCGACGTAGTCATGGAGGTGGGCAAGAAGTATTTCGAGCAGCTCATCGACGAGATGAAGGAGAAGAAGGGCGTCACCCAGGACGTGGAGCTCACCGCCGAGGATCTGAAGGAGCTGGCCGGTCAGTTCAAGGCCGAGTACAAGTCCAAGATCGGCGAGGACTTCCCCTCTGACCCCAAGGAGCAGCTCATCGGCGCCATCAAGGCCGTGTTCCGCAGCTGGGACAACCCCCGCGCCAACGTGTATCGCCGTGACAACGACATCCCCTATTCCTGGGGCACCGCCGTCAACGTCCAGTCCATGGCCTTCGGCAACATGGGCGACGACTGCGGCACCGGCGTGGCCTTTACCCGCAACCCCGCCACCGGCGAGAAGAAGCTCATGGGCGAGTTCCTGACCAACGCCCAGGGCGAGGACGTGGTGGCCGGCGTGCGCACCCCCATGCCCATCGACCAGATGGCCGAGAAGTTCCCCGAGGCCTATGCCCAGTTCGTGGACGTGTGCAAGACCCTGGAGGATCACTATCGCGATATGCAGGATATGGAGTTCACCGTGGAGCACGGCCAGCTGTATATGCTGCAGACCCGCAACGGCAAGCGCACCGCTCCCGCCGCCCTGAAGATCGCCTGCGACCTGGTGGACGAGGGCATGATCTCCGAGCAGCAGGCTGTTGCCATGATCGACCCCCGGAACCTGGATACGCTGCTGCATCCCCAGTTTGACCCCGCCGCTCTGAAGGCCGCCGCCCCTGTGGGCAAGGCTCTGCCCGCCTCTCCCGGCGCCGCCTGCGGCAAGATCGTCTACTCCGCCGAGGACGCCAAGGAATGGGCCGCCCGGGGCGAGAAGGTGGTTCTGGTCCGTCTGGAGACCTCTCCCGAGGATATCGAGGGCATGAAGGCCGCTCAGGGCATCCTGACCGTTCGCGGCGGCATGACCTCTCACGCCGCCGTTGTGGCCCGCGGCATGGGCAAGTGCTGCGTCTCCGGCTGCGGCGCCATCGTCATGGACGAGGAGAACAAGCAGTTCACCCTGGCCGGTAAGACCTATCACGAGGGCGACTGGCTGAGCCTGGACGGCTCCACCGGCAGCATCTACGACGGCGCTATGCCCACCGTGGACGCCAGCGTGGGCGGCGACTTCGGCCGCATCATGGCCTGGGCCGATAAGTATCGCCGGCTGCAGGTCCGCACCAATGCCGACACCCCCCACGACGCCGCCAAGGCCCGTGAGCTGGGCGCCCAGGGCATCGGCCTGTGCCGCACCGAGCATATGTTCTTCGAGGGCGACCGCATCGCCGCCATCCGCGAGATGATCTGCTCCGACACCGTGGAGCAGCGCGAAAAGGCTCTGGCCAAGCTGCTGCCCATGCAGCAGGGCGACTTCGAGGGCATCTATGAGGCCATGGAGGGCTGCCCCGTGACCATCCGCTTCCTGGATCCCCCTCTGCACGAGTTCGTTCCCACCGAGGAGGCCGACATCGAGCTGCTGGCCAAGGATATGGGCAAGACCGTGGCCGAGATCAAGGCCATCATCGCCTCCCTGCATGAGTTTAACCCCATGATGGGCCACCGCGGCTGCCGTCTGGCCGTGACCTTCCCCGAGATCGCCGTGATGCAGACCCGTGCCGTGATCCGGGCCGCCATCAACGTGCAGAAGCGTCACCCCGAGTGGAACATGGTTCCCGAGATCATGATCCCCCTGGTGGGCGAGGTGAAGGAGCTGAAGTATGTCAAGAACGTCGTGGTCAAGACCGCTGACGAGGAGCTGGCCGCCGCCGGTGTGGAGATGAAGTACCTGGTGGGCACCATGATCGAGATCCCCCGCGCGGCCCTGACCGCCGACGAGATCGCCACCGAGGCCGAGTTCTTCTCCTTCGGTACCAACGACCTGACCCAGATGACCTTCGGCTTCAGCCGCGACGACGCCGGTAAGTTCCTGGGCGCTTACTATGACAAGAAGATCTATGAGAACGATCCCTTTGCCAAGCTGGACCAGGTGGGCGTTGGCAAGCTGGTGAAGATGGCTGCCAAGATGGGCCGCGAGACCCGTCCCGACCTGCACCTGGGCATCTGCGGCGAGCACGGCGGCGATCCCAGCAGCGTGGAGTTCTGCCACAAGGTGGGCCTGGACTATGTGTCCTGCTCCCCCTTCCGCGTGCCCATCGCCCGTCTGGCCGCCGCACAGGCTGCTATCAAGGAGCAGCAGAACTGAGCTGCGCCTGAGGGCATAGAGCACAACGCATAAATCAAGCGGTCACACCGTCTCCGTGAGGCGGTGTGACCGTTGTTTTTTCCATTTTTGATCTGAGTACTCGTCAAAACCCCTGTTTTCGCAAGAAAGCAGGGGCATTCACAGAGTTTCGTGTATCACATCATGAGCCATTTTTCGAAATATAATTTATGAATCGGCAGCTCGTGCTGGATTTTTTCAACGACGACATATTCGCCGTTGACAAGGACGAGAATGTCACCCGCGTGGAGGTGCGCCGCATCCGTCCAGCCCTTATATATGAACCTCTTGATGGTTAGCGCATTGTGCTGTTCCCTGCACTACGGCTGCTTATTTTGTTCATGCCGCTGTTGGCTGTTTCGCTTTTTTCTTTTTTTACGAATCCGATTTTTCCTATGCCTCCACTTTCTGCACATGTAAGGGATTAGCGGCACAGCAAGGAATAGAAGCGCTACACCAGGGGCATTCCAGCAACATAGGTTACAGTGATAGGCCGTCCGGTTATAAATTGCTGTTCCAATGCTTGCATTTGCTCAGGTACTTTGTCTGAGGGAAGCAATTGATCCGCTGTGTCCTTATAAACAGCAACTGTTGTCCCACATTTTAAGTGGAAGCTATAAATTGTAAAAAACGAATAACGTCTTGGTTCGTTTGTGCGGTCAACGGAAATGGATATGCACTCTGATGTCACAGTTTTTGTGCTGCCATTCTGATACTCAAAATAAATCCGAATATCGCGCCAAGCAGGCAGGCACAGGAGGCTGACAGCAGCCACAGCAAGTGCAGCTTTCACATTTAATCCTAATGGCTTCTTATTTTTCATACACGTGCCTTAATAATACTGCTCCACGGTGCGTTCTTCACCGGTGTCTACATCCCGGAAGCGCAGCTCTACCAGTTCTCCGTCTCGGCGCTGACCGAGATACTCCATGGGAGAATTCTTGCCCATAGGCCAATCAGCCTCCTGCGCCCAGCGAGGAAATTTCCTATCCTTGATGTGAAAGGCTTTCCATAAGGCTTCTTTACCGGCTTTAGTGCGTTCTGCCACTTTCATCGTTGGGGGAAATTTGTCGAGGATTTGGCACATAAACTCGTCAACCTCGCTCCCGCCAATGGAATTACCCGGAGCATTCAAATAATAATCGGCATTTTGCTTATAGATCCTGGTCGGCTTAAGAGTAGGGTATGCCATAAGTACCGGAGTAGCTACCCCAGAAAACCAGACATCTTGTGCGGCAGCTAAATGAAAACCCTTCAGCTTACTGGTGTATACTATTTGGGCAAGATAATCCGATATTTTTTCGCCTTTTTTTCGGACAATATTGTACACGCTGCGGAAAGAAATGTTCCGCTCAATGACAGGAGGATATGGTTCATTAAAGTTGGTAAGTTGGTTTAGCCATGCGCTGACAGAGGGGTTGCTTTGGTAGAATTCGTAGAATTCATCAAATGGCATCTTTCCAGATATGAAATCAAAAACAGCTTGCATAACTCCTCCTACATTTCAGCAAAATCATACATAGGGAACTCCCTCTGAATAAGTATACAAGAGACTTCCCTTATTTGCAAAGACTTTTTTCGTCACCCGGCCTTTGGGGTCGGAAGTGGTTGTCGTTGTGCTCCCCTTGGCGGCGCTTACAGCCACACCGCCCGCCGCACAGGCTGCCATCAGGGAACAGCAGAACCGAGCTGCGCCTGAGGGCATAGAGGACAACGCATAAATGGAACGGACACACCATCTCCACGAGGCGGTGTGTCCGTTTTTTGCATCAGATGTTGCTGATTTTCGACAATATATTACGCCTTCACGCTTTCGGCCAGCTGCGCGGCCATGCGCTCCAGGTCCTCCTGCTGCCCCTGGCGCAGGGCGGAGCGGAGGGTCACGGTGTCCGCCGCCGTCTCCCAGTTCAGGGGCTCCAGCAGCTTCTGCATCCCCCGGGCGCTGGTGGGGGCCCAGGAGCCGTTTTCGATATACGCCGCCCGGCGGCCCTTGAGGCCGTGGGCCGTCAGGTCGTGCAGCAGGTTCTCCATGGTGACGAACACGCCGCCGTTACAGGTGGGAGCCGCCAGCACCACATGGCTGAACCGGAAGGCCGCCGCCAGGATATAGGACGCCGGGGTGACGGAGGTGTCGAACATCTCCACCTGCACCCCCTGCTCCCGCAGGCGGCAGGCCAGGATGTTGGCGGCGTTCTCCGTGCCGCCGTAGACGGAGGCATAGGCGATGACCACGCCCCGCTGCTCCGGCTCATACCGGCTCCACAGGTCGTATTTGCCCAGGATGTACCCCAGGTCCTGCCGCCACACGAAGCCGTGGAGGGGCAGCAGCATCTGAATGTCCAGCCCGGCGGCCTTTTTCAGCACCGCCTGGACCTGGGTCCCGTATTTGCCCACGATGTTGGTGTAATATCGCCGGGCCTCGTCCAGATAGTCCCGGTCGAAGTTCACCTCGTCGGCGAACAGCGCGCCGTTCAGGGCCCCGAAGGTGCCGAAGGCGTCCGCCGTCAGCAGGAGCTTGTCCGTCTCGTCATAGGTCATCAGCACCTCCGGCCAGTGGACCATAGGCGCGGCCACAAAGTGCAGGGTGTGCCGCCCGGTGCAGAGGGTATCCCCCTCCTTCACCACGCTGACGCGGCCCTCGTACCCGGGGCCGAAGAACTGGGCCAGCATATTCCTGGCGGCGGCGGAGCACACCACGGTGGTCTCCGGGTGCCGGGCCAGCAGGTCCCGGATGTCGGCGGCGTGGTCCGGCTCCATATGCTGCACCACCAGATAGTCCAAAGCCCGGCCTCCCAGCCCGTGGGCCACGTTTTCCAGAAAGCTGCGGCACACGGAGGCGTCGGCGGTGTCGAACAGCACCGTTTTCCCGTCCATCAGCAGATAGCTGTTGAAGGAGATGCCCCGGGGCACGTCATAGACGCCCTCGAACATAGCCAGGCGGCGGCCGTCGGCCCCCACCCAGGTGTAATCGTCATTGACCTTTCTTGTGCAGAACATCAGAAAACCCCTCTTTCCCTATTTTATCCGTTCTATTATAGCCTCTTTCCAGCAAAAATTCTGTGTTATATGCAACACTTTCGCAAAAAATGCGCCCCGCCGGGGCGCATTTTTCAGGCTTCGTTCAGGTCGATGATAACGTGGCACGCCGTCCGCAGCGCATCCTCCACATACGCCGCGTCCTCCTCCGGCAGGGTCACATTCTCCGGATAGTACAGTTGGATGATGTACTCGCTGCCGTCGATACACAGCTGCGCCATATAGAACCCCTGGTTCCGGAACAGGTACACCGGCACATAGCGGTACACGTCCCACGGGGACGGCAGATCCCCCACAACGCCGGTGACTCCCACGGAGACCTCTGCGTTGAAGGTAACGCCGCCGCGCTCCATGGTGCCGGATATGGCAAAGCCGCTGACCTTGGCCATCCGGGAGGGACTGTCCATCCGGAGCTGACGCTCCGTCACCGTCCACGGCAGCAGGTTTTCCCCGGGGACCCGGATATCCGTTTTCTTTTCCACCGTGTCCCGCAGCTGCTCATAGCTTTTCGCCGGTTTCATCCGGGTGGGATTCACCGGCCAGACCATAACGGCGTACACGATCCCGCCCACCATGGCCAGCAGCACCACCAGCAGGACGATTTTTGCAGCTTTTTTCATGGCAGGACTCCTTTCCCGTTACGAATACAGGTCGATGATGTCGCGGCAGGCGGCCAGCAGGAGACCGTCGAAGTAGTCCACGGCATCCTGGGGAATCGTCTCCTCCGGCGGGGCCATCATCCCCATGCTGTAGGTATAGCTGTGGCCGTCGATCACAAAAAACAGCCGCAGCCCATCCTCACTGCACTCCCGGTAAATGGGTACATGCTTGTAATTCTCTCTCAGCGGCGGATATTCCTCGTGCTTCTCCGTATTTCGCAGCGCCAGGATATACACCGGGTATGTGGTCCCGTCATAGATAACCTTCCCGGCCATATCCCAGCCGGTGGGCCGGGCGAAGCGCCTGATGCTGGACAGATAGATGCTGTACTCCTCCTGCTTCCAGGGCAGGATATCCTCCGGCGGAGCCAGGACCCCCAGCTTTTTCGCCGTCTGGCTCAGCTGCTCATAGCTCTCCGCCGGCTTCTGCAAGGACGGGTGCACCGGCCAGCAAAACACCAGGTCGTATAGGACGACTCCTGCCACAACGGCCAGAATCACCAACAGGACGATTTTCCGGACCTTTTTCCCGTTTTTACGTTTCATTACAGCAATCTCTCTCATCACTGATACAAATCCACCACCGTGTGACACGCCTCCAGCAGGAGGCCGTCGAAGTAGTCCACGGCATCCTGGGGCATCTTCCCATCAGCGTACACCTGGACGGTGTATATATGGCCGTCAATGCTCAAGAAATACAGCACCGAATCGTCCCACGCGTCCCGGTAAATGGGCGTCATCCGATAGTTTTCCCGCAGCGAGATCTCCGCGCGCCACTCGAAGCTCCATTTCTGAGACTCGAAGATCTCCGCCCTGTATGACGCACCGCCGTATTCCACGGTCCCCGACATCAGAAAAGCCTTGGGCTTACTCAGCCGGTCCCGGCCATCCAGTTCCTGACTGTAGAATGTTTCCACCCATGGCAGGACGTTCTCCGGAGGGACCAGCACACCCGTCTTTTCCATATCCTGCCGCAGCTGCTGATAGCTGTCCACGCTTTTCCGGGGCTGGGGATATATCGGCCAGGTCAGCACAGTATACACGATGCCGCCCACAAGAGCCAGCAGCACCGCCAGCAGAATAATTTTCTTCCCGGTTCCTCGCTTCATGGCACGTCTCCTTTCCCGTTACTGATACAGATCCACCACCGTGTGGCACGCCTCCAGCAGGAGACCGTCGAAATAGTCCACGGCATCCTGGGGCACCTTCCCGTCGGCGTACACCTGGACGGTGTATATATGGCCGTCAATGCACAAGAAATACAGCATCGAATTGTCCGATGCGTCCCGGTAAATGGGCGTCATCCGATAATTCTCCCGCAGCGGGACCTCCATGCTCCGGTCGTAGTTCCATTCCCGAGACCCGTAGAGCTCCGTCCAGTATGACGCACCGCCGTATTCCACGGTCCCCGACATCAGAAAAGCCATAGGCTTACTCAGCCGGTCCCGGCCATCCAGCTCTTGACTGTAGAATGTTTCCACCCATGGCAGGACGTTCTCCGGAGGGACCAGCACACCCGTCTTTTCCATATCCTGCCGCAGCTGCGCGTAGCTATCCACGTTTTCCGGGGTTGGGGATATATCGGCCAGGTCAGCACAGTATACACGATGCCGCCCACAAAAGCCAGCAGCACCGCCAGCAGGACGATTTTTGTGGATTTCTTCATGGCAGGACTCCTTTCCCGTCAGGAATACAGGTCAATGATGTCGTGGCAGGCGGCCAGCAGCAGACCGTCGAAATAGTCGGTCACGTCCTGGGTCAGGGCGCTTTCCGGCGGGGCCATCATGCCCACCTGATAGAGGTGCCCCTCCACTATAAATTGCATCTTCACGCCCCCATCGCCTGACTGGACATAAATGGGGACGGTTTTGTAATTCTCCCGCAGCGTCGGATAGTCGTCCGACGCGCCGGTTTCCCGGAAGGCAACGATATACGCCGAGTATACGGTTCCCTCATAGGAGATGTCTCCGGCCATGGTATAGCCGCAGGGCCTGGCAAAGCGCCAGGTGTTATCCAGCCAGAAATCATACTCTGGCTGGGTCCAGGGAAGCACATCCTCCGGCGGCGCCAGCACGCCCAGGTCCTCCGCCGTCTGCTTCATCCGCTGATAACTCTCCGCCGGTTTCTGACGGTCGGGGTACACCGGCCAGGTCAGGGCGGTGTAGACGATCACGCCCACCACAGCCGCAAGGATCACCAGCAGGAGGATTTTTCCGATCTTCTTTCCGGTTCTTCGCTTCATGACAGTACCTCCTTTTCAGTATTTTACCACATCCCCGCTTATATTGCAAGTAGTATTCGCAATTCGCCGACACTGTGTCGGTTATCCGGCTATTCTGCCGTTTAGACCCTGTCAGATTTGCCTAATCTGGCGCTTGATTTGACTTCCGCCGCGGACGATGATATAATAAAGTGTTAAGTTCTTTGGCGGGAGGTGGACATATGCAGGAGGAACGGCAGCCCATGGGTTCGGAGTCCCTGGGAACGCTGCTGCGCAGCTGGCGGGACGGTACGTTTTCCGAAATATGGGACGACTGGAAGTGGATCTGGGGCTATACAAAGCGTTATCGCCGGGCGGTGTGGTTCTACACCATCCTGGGGGTAGCCAGCTCCACGCTGGGTCTGGTGTCCGCCGTGGCCAGCAAATACTCCATCGACATCATCACCGGCTATGACAGCGACCGGCTGTGGTTCGTGGTCATGGTGATGGTGGCCTCGGCCCTGGTGGGTCTGCTGCTGCGCAGCGTCACCTCCCGCATTTCCACGAAAATCTCCCTCCGGGTGAACAACGATATCCAGGCCCAGGTGTTCGACCGCCTGCTGGGGGCCGACTGGCGGTCCCTGAACGCGTTTGCCAGCGGCGACCTGCTCAGCCGCCTGTCCACCGACGTGGGCTCCGTGTCCTCCAGCGCCATCCGCTGGCTGCCGGACCTGATCGTCACGGCGTACACCTTCGCCGCCACCCTGGCGGTGATCCTGCACTATGACTGGGTCATGGCCCTGCTGGCCCTGGCCAGCGCCCCCTTCCTGCTGCTGACGTCCCGCCGCCTGATCCGGGGCATGCGCACCCACCAGCAGGAGGTCCGCCAAGTGGGCAGCCGCCTGATGTCCTACGAGACGGAGACGCTGCACAATCTGGACGCCATCAAGGGCTTCGGCATCACCGGCCGCTATGGCCGGGGCTTCCGCCGCCGGCAGGAGGAGTTCCGCCGGGCCAGCCTGGATTATAATCTGTTCAGCATCCGCACGGAGATTCTCCTGTCTCTTCTGGGCTCCGCCGTCCAGATGGCGGCCTTCGGCTACTGCCTGTATCTGCTGTGGTCCGGCAAAATTCTATACGGCACCATGACGCTGTTCCTGTCCCAGGGGGCCAAGCTCAGCTCCGCCTTCAACGCTCTGGTGCGGACGGTGCCGTCGTTCCTCAGCGCGTCGGTGTCCGCCCGCCGTATCCGGGACCTGTACGCCCTGGAGCCGGAGCCGGTGCTGCCGAACGACGGACTGGACAGCCTGGCCTCCCAGGGCTTCACCGTGGCCGTGGAGGACGCGGGCTACGCCTATGTTCCCCATCAGCTGGTGCTGACCCATGCCGATTTCCGGGCCGCTCCCGGGGAGACCGTGGCTCTGGTGGGCCCCTCCGGCGGCGGCAAGACCACCATGATCCGCCTGCTGCTGGGCCTGATCCGCCCGGCGGAGGGCCGCGCTTACCTCCAGGCCGCCGACGGGCGGCAGGTGGAGGTGAACGCCGGACTCCGCCGCTATTTCTCCTATGTGCCCCAGGGCAACACCCTCCTCTCCGGCACCATCGCCGACAATCTGCGGATGGTGAAGCCCGACGCCTCCGACGCCCAGCTGCGGGCGGCGCTGGAGGCCGCCTGTGCCTGGGACTTCGTCTCCGCCATGGACGGCGGGCTGGACGCCTCCGTGGGGGAGCACGGCCACGGCCTGTCCGAGGGGCAGGCCCAGCGCATCGCCATTGCCCGGGCCCTGCTGCGGGACGCCCCGGTGCTGCTGCTGGACGAGGCCACCAGCGCCCTGGATGTGGCCACCGAGCGCACCATCCTGCGGAATCTGGCAGCCCGCTACCCCCACAAGACCTGCATCGTCACCACCCACCGGCCCACGGTGATCTCCCTGTGCCGCCGGGTGTACCAGGTGTCCTCCGGCTGCCTCCGCCTGCTGGACTCCGACGAGGCCCAGCGCCTGGCCATGGACTTCTGAAAAAATATTCCGGAACCGGTCAGGTTCCGGAATATTTTTTCAGACTATCCAAAAAGCAGCAGAGCCTTCGCTCTGCTGCTTCCGGAAAAACGCTTTACTGATTCAGGGCGGCCTGATCCACGTCGTACATATGCTGCAGCATACGCACCACCATGTTGCTGTAGCCGAACTCGTTGTCGTACCAGGCGATGAGCTTCACGAAGTCGTGGTCCAGCATGATGCCGGCCTTCTCATCGAACACGCAGGGGCAGGGATCGGCGATCAGGTCCGTGGACACCACCTGGTCGGTGGTGTAGCCGATGATGTCCTTCATATACGTCTCGGAGGCGTGGCGAACAGCGTAGCAGATCTCGGCATAGGTGGTGGTCCGGGACAGGCGGGCGGTCAGGTCCACCACGGACACGTCGGCGGTGGGCACACGGAAGGCCATGCCGGTCATCTTGCCCTTCAGGCTGGGGATCACCCGGCCCACGGCCTTGGCAGCGCCGGTGGAGGTGGGGATGATGTTGTTGAGGATGGAGCGGCCGGTGCGCCAGTCGCTGCCGCCCCGGGAGTCCACGGCCTTCTGCTTGGCAGTGGAGGCGTGGATGGTGGACATCAGGCTCTGCTCGATGCCGAACTCCTGGTGGATGACCTTGGCCAGAGGGGCCAGGCAGTTGGTGGTGCAGCTGGCGTTGGAGACGACCATCATGTCCGGCTGATACAGCTCGCTGTTGACGCCGTATACAAAGGTGGGAGTGACCTCGTCCTTGGCGGGAGCGGTCAGCAGAACCTTCTTGGCGCCGCCCTTGAAGTGGCGGGAGGCCTTCTCCGTGGTGTTGTTGGCGCCGGTGGACTCGATGATGTACTCCGCGCCGCACTCACTCCAGGGGATCATGGCGGCATCGGACTGGCTGAACACCCGGATCTTGTGGCCGTTGACCACCAGGTCGCCGCCCTCATGCTCCACAGTGCCGTTGAAGCGGCGGAACACGGAGTCGTATTTCAGCAGATAGACCATATAATCCACGTCTGCTTTCCGCAGGTTGATGCCGCAGACCTCATACTTATCGGGCTGCTCCGCCAGAATGCGCAGGACCACGCGGCCGATGCGGCCGAAACCATTGATACCGATCTTGATAGCCATAATTTGTTCCCTTTCTATATCCGCCCCCAGGGGGCGGTCTTTTTGTTCCGTTTATATTATACCAAATGGGCCCGGTTCATGTCTCCCATTTTTGTGCAAAATGGTGCACAAGATTCCAGGGAACTTTTCGTGACTTTTGAACATCCGGAACAAAAAAATCAAAAATATCCGCCAAATATTCCATACATTTGAAACCTTTTTGACAAGTTTTGCAGCAAAAAAACGGGGGCGCAGACGCACCCCCGGAAAACCGGCGAAAAGGGTCCGTTATGGCAAGCCGCCCGGCGGCTGCCGGGCGGCTTTTGGATCCATGTTACAGATTTTCCATGGCGGCGTTGACAAAGTCCTCACAGCTGCGCATGGCCAGGATGGTTTTCTCCATCAGCTCCTCCAGGGTCCAGCCCAGGCGGTCGGCCCCCTGCTGGATCACGTCCCGGGAGCACCCGGCGGCGAACTTCTTGTCCTTGTACTTCTTTTTCAGGCTCTTGACCTCCATGTCCTGGCAGCTTTTGCTGGGGCGCATCAGGGTCGCGGCCCCGATGAGGCCGGTCAGCTCGTCGGCGGCGAACAGGATCTTCTCCATCAGATGGGTGGGCTCCACATCGCAGCAGATGCCATAGCCATGGCTGCACACGGCGTGGATCAGGTCGTCGCCGCAGCCCGCCTCCCGCAGAAGCTCCGGCGCCTTCTGACAGTGCTGCTCCGGCCACTGCTCAAAGTCGATGTCGTGCAGCAGGCCCACCGTGGCCCAGAAGTCCGCCTCCTGGCCATAGCCCAGCTCCCGGGCATACCAGCGCATGACTCCCTCCACCGTCAGGGCATGCTGAAGGTGGAAAGGCTCCTGATTATACTTCCGCAGCGCCGCCAGCGCCGCCTCCCGGGTGATGCATTCTCTCATGCGTGCACATACTCCTTTGTATCGGGATGATTTGCCTGAATTGTAGCAGTGTTTCCCTTAAAATGCAAGAATGTTCTGCTCCAGCAGGCCTAACAGCTGCCGGGCGTGGCAGTCCTCCTCCCGGCTCAGCTCCCGGAACAGCCCCGCCAGGCACGGATCCCCCACGCTTCGGGCGGCCTGATCGTATTGCCGGGCGGCGCAGACCTCCTGATGATACCGCTGCCGCAGCAGCTGCCGCCAGGGCAGCGTCTCCCCCGGCCCCGACGCCAGCGCCGGGCGATAGCACTGGCCGCAGGCCAGGTAATACACCGCCAGCAGCCGCCGGGCGTGGGCCCCCTCTCGTTCGGCCATCCGCTGCATCATCCGCCGGGCGGCGGGATTGGGCGCCCGCCGGGCGGCCTCCAGATAGGCCCGCCGGTCCCCCAGCTCCCCCTCGATCATCTCCTGCAGGCCCTTCAGATCCGGGGCCGGGGCTGCCGGACAGCCCGCTTCCTCCCGCTCCTCCGGATATGGGTCCAGCTCCGGCGACACCCGCCGCCATACCCGGCGGCAGCTTTCGTAATCCAGGGCATTCCGGTCCGTCTGGTCCATGTGATCCCCTCCTTCTCCCCCATTCTATGCCGGCGGGAGAAAAAGAGTTCCGCCCTCACATCACGCCCATGGCCCGCAGGGCTGAGGCGAAGCAGAAGATGGTGACCATGGACAGGGCCGAGCTCCAGGCCACCACCTGCTGGGCCAGCTGCTCGTCTCCGCCCATCTCCTGGACCATCACCGCGCTGGTCACCGCCACCGGCGAGCAGAAAATGGCCACCACCGTGGGCATTTCCTCCGCCGTGATGCCCAGCGGATCCCGCAGAAGCAGGGCCAGGGTCAGCACGATCCCCGGCACCACCAGCAGGCGCATGGCCACCGCCGCCGTGATCTTTTTCCACAGGCCCTGCACCGCGTCGAACCGCAGCCGGGCCCCCAGGATCACCAGCACCAGCGGCGAGGCCGCCCGGGACAGGTCGCCGCACACCTTATAGACGGAGGGCAGGGTCTGCGGCAGGTCGAACACCGACGGCGCCATCTGCCGCAGCAGCACCGCCGCAAAGCCCGCCAGAGCGCCCAGGATCAGAGGGTTCTGGAAAATGCGCCGCACCTCATCCCGCCAGGACAGGTTTTTTTCCTCGCTGTAGGCCGTCAGCACCACCACCGCCAGCACGTTGAACACCGGCACGCACACCGAGGTCACCAGGGACGCGAAGATCAGCGCCTCCTCCCCGCCCAGGGCGCTGGCCAGGGGGATGCCCATGATTACCTGGTTGGCCCGGAAGGTGGCCTGGGCGATGACCGCCCGCTGGCCCCGGTCCCGGGCAAACAGCGGGGCCGCCGCCACACCCAGGCCCGCAGCCCCCACGATGCACGCCACGATGAAGCCCAGCAGCCGCCAGTTCAGCACCGACAGATCCTCGATGGCGTATACGTTTAAAAACAGCTGCACCGGCAGCAGCACATGAAAGCAGAAGCCGTTGAGCTGGCGGTAAAAATCGTCGCTCCACCGGCCCGCCCGCCGCAGGCCGCAGCCCAGCGCCATCATCAGCAGCAATGGCATAATGGCTCGCCCGGCGTACAAAAAGATATCCAGCATGGTGTTCTCCTCGGTTTTTGCAGAATCTGACCGATAGTATAGCAGATTCCCGTTCCAATTTCCAGCCCTTGCAAAATATCGCCCCAGGGTTTACACTGTACCCAAACCCAACGCAAAGGAGAATACCGTATGTTTCAGGGATACAGCCAGGAAACCGTGGATTTTATGTGGGGCATCCGCTTCAACAATGAGCGCGGCTGGTTCCTGGCCCACAAGGACGACTATCAGCAGCACCTGCTGGCCCCCACCCGGGAGCTGGGCCAGGCGGTGTACGAGGGGCTGTCGGCGGCCCTGCCCCAGGAGCCGCTGATCCTGAAGGTCAGCCGCATTTACCGGGACGCCCGGCGGCTCCACGGTCAGGGGCCCTACAAGGACCATCTGTGGTTCTGCGTCCGCACCGGGGACCAGGACTGGACCGGCCGCCCCACCTTCTATTTTGAGATCGCCCCGGACTATTACAGCTACGGCATGGGCTTCTGGGCCGCCTCCGCCGCCCTGATGACCCGCTACCGCCAGCAGATCGACCGGGACCCCAGGCCCCTGGAGAAGCTGGTGCGGGCGTTTAATCGCCAGGAGGTGTTTCAGCTGAACGGCCCGGACTATGTCCGCAGCAAGGGCCAGGTCAGCGACCTGCTGCGCCCCTGGTATCAGAAGAAGTCCCTGACCCTGTCCCACGAGGTCCCTCTGGACGAGAGCCTCTATTCCCCGGACTTCGCCTCCCGGGTCACGGAGGACCTGAAGACCCTTCTGCCCTTCTATCGTTACTTTGCCGCCCTCTGCGCGGCGGCGGAATAAGGCACCGCCGTCCCATCGCCACAGGTGCTTTTCGGGAATCGTGCAGAGCGGGACGGAAAAAATCACGGTTTTCCTCTTGAAATCCCGGCGGGATTGTGGTAGTATAATGCGTACTATGAGAAAAGTGCCCCCAGAGGGCTGAAATTTTGGAGGGAGTTCCGTTATGAACGCTGTTTTGATTGTTATCACCGTGGTCCAGCTGCTGGTGGCGCTGGCCCTGATCCTCATCGTCCTGTTCCAGTCCGGCAAGAGCCAGGGCCTGTCCGGGGCCATCGGCGGCATTGCCGATTCCTATATGAGCCGCTCCAAGGCCAAGAGCATGGACGCCAAGCTGGCCCGCTGCACCAAGTGGGTGGCTGCCGTGTTCGTGGTGCTGACCCTGGTGCTGGACTGCATGGTCGCCGCAGGCATCAAGTAAATCGCGATAATCTCCGGGGGACGCAGCTGCGTCCCCCGATTTTTGTATGCAGGAGAAGCGTATGGAATATCTGACTTTTTCCGCCCCCGGCCGGGTGGAGCTGGGGGGCAACCACACGGACCATCAGCACGGCTGCGTGCTGGCGGCGGCCATTGACCGCACCGCCCGGGCACGGGTGCGGCCCACCGGGGAGGGCGTGGTCCGGGTGTTCTCCCGGGGGTATGCGCCGGTGGAGCTGGCCCCGGATGACCTGTCTCCCCGGCAGGAGGAGCGGAACACCACCGCCGCCCTGGTCCGGGGCATGGCCGCCGCCTTCCGGCGGAGGGGTCTGCCCTGGCGGGGATTTGACGCATGGGTGGAGTCCGACGTGCTGCCGGGGTCGGGGCTGTCCAGCAGCGCCGCCTTTGAGGTGCTGCTGGGCCGCATAGGCAATGCCCTGTTCGCCGGGAACAGCCTGACCGCCCCGGACATCGCCCGGATGGGCCAGTGGGCGGAGAATGTGTACTTCGGCAAGCCCTGCGGCCTGATGGACCAGCTGGCCAGCAGCACCGGCGGGCTGGTGTTCATGGACTTCCGGGACCCCGCCGCCCCGCTGGTGCGGCGGCTGGACGCCGCCCTGCCCGGGTACGTCCTGTGCGTGGTGGACAGCGGCGCGGACCACGCGGGACTCACCGAGGCATACGCCGCCATCCCCCGGGAGCTGGGGACCGTGTGCCGCCTGTTCGGGGCGGAGGTCCTGCGCCAGGTGGAGGAGGCGGAATTTTACCGCCGCCTGCCGGAGGTCCGCCGGGCCGCCGGGGACCGGGCGGTGCTGCGGGCCATCCATGTGTTCGACGAGAACCGCCGGGTGCTGGGCCAGGTGCAGGCTCTGGAAAACGGCGACACGGAGGGCTTCCTGGCCCTAGTCAACGACTCCGGCCGCTCCTCCTGGGAATATTTGCAGAACATCGCCCCGGAGGGGGCCGCCGGGCATCAGGAGCTGGCCGTGACCCTGGCCCTGTGCCGCCGCCTGCTGCGGGGCCGGGGAGCCGTCCGGGTACACGGCGGCGGCTTCGCCGGAACGGCCCTGTGCATGGTGCCGGAGGCGGATTATCCCGCCTTCCGGGCGGAACTGGAGGTCCTCCTGGCCCCGGACTGCTGCCACCGGCTGCAAATCGTATAGATCGTATAAAAATCGCCCCTGTATGCCAAAGGCATACAGGGGCGAAGCGTTATTCGTCGTCCGACTCCTCCGAATGGGAGGAATCTCCTTTTTTCAGATGGGAGACGATGATGCCGGTGCAGCACAGTATAAGCACCGCCAGCACCAGCGTGCAATACAGAACAGGGCCATACATCAAATCGGTTGACATAAGGCCAAAGCCCAAAAAGCCAAGCGTGGAACCCAAAAAGAGCAAGAGAACCACCGCAGCACCCAGCAGAATCAGTTTGGTTATAAGCTTCATATTTTGACTCCTCACTTTCTACTAAACGCACAATTTGCAGCTTTTCATCCGGACACTGTGTCGGTATATTACCATATTCAAAACGAAACGTCAACATGATATTGTGAAATCGCCCATGTATAAAAGCTCGCGATTTACGCTTGCACATGCGCCGCTGCCACCGGCTGCAAATCGTATAGATCGTATAAAAATCGCCCCTGTATGCCTTTGGCATACAGGGGCGAAGCCGTTATTCGTCGTCCTGGATCATCAGCTGCACGGCACTGTGCAGGTTGCGGATCTCCACCCGGGGGGCGGAGGGGGCGTATTCGCCGTCCAGGGACCAGGGGATGTCCTCCCGGGTGGTGACGGTGACGCTGCGGACATGGCGGAAGATCACCCCGGGATAGTCATAGTCCATGCGGTTCAGGGCCGTGATGAGGTTTTGCAGGTCCAGGGCGGTTTTGGGCATCCGCAGCAGGATCAGCTCGAACATGCCGTCGTCCATGTGCACCCGCTTGGGGTCCAGCTTCACCAGGCCCCCCAGGGAGGTGGAGTTGCACACCGCACCGAAGATGAAGTCCCCGTCGAAGGACTCGCCGTCGGCCTCCACCCCGCAGCGGTAGGGCCGCAGGGAGTCCAGATTCTTGATGCCCTCCAGAATGTACGCAAAGTGACCCAAGGCGTTCTTCGTCTCCTGGGACGCGGAGTAGGACGCCTTGGTAAAGGCCCCGAAGGAGGCCACATAGGAGAAATACCGGTGGTTGTGGGCTCCCAGGTCCAGGGGATGGGGGGTGCCCTCCACCACCGCCCGGGCCGCCTGCTGCACGGAGGAGGGGATCCGCAGGCTGGCGGCAAAGTCGTTGGTGCTGCCGTTGGGCAGATAGCCCACCGGCGGGCGGTTTTCCAGCTGCATCAGGCCCGACAGCGTCTCGTTGAGGGTGCCGTCTCCTCCGGCGCACACCACCAGGTCATAGCCCCCGCCCCATTGGGCGGCGAAGCGGGCGGCGTCCCCGGCGGCCTGGGTCAGCATCACCCGCACCAGATACCCGGCCCGGCCGAAGGTGGCCACGGCGTCAAACAGAGGGGCGGAGGACTTGGTCTTGCCCGCCCGGGGATTGACAATGAACAACAGGGTCTTATCCATGAACAGTCTCCTTTACCATCGTCGCCTTTGATAATAGTCCCAATATTATACCGCTTTTCCCGGCGGATTGCAAGCATTTGACACCGGCTGCGGGTCAGGGGCAGAAAGTGGTTATGAATGGATTGCATTTTTCGGAAGAATCTGTTAAAATTATCATTTTGTGAGGGGATTTTTCCCCAAAGGAGGAAGCATTCCATGCTGGAGCTGCAAAACATCTGCTATCGCGTGTCCACTCCCGAGGGGGAGCTGGACATTCTCAGGGACATCAGCATCACCATTCCGGACCAGCGGCTGATGGTTTTCACCGGCCCCAACGGCGGCGGAAAAACCACCCTGGCCAAGATCATCATGGGCCTGGTCCAGCCCACCTCCGGCCGCATTCTGTATAACGGCCAGGACGTCACCCCGCTTTCCATCACCGACCGGGCGCGTCTGGGCATCAGCTACGGCTTTCAGCAGCCGCCCCGGTTCAAGGGGATCACGGTCCACGATCTGCTGCGGCTGGCGGCGGGGCGGGACAAGCTCACCAAGGACCAGTGCTGCGCGTATCTGACCAAGGTGGGCCTGTGCGCCAACGACTATCTGGACCGGGAGGTGGACGTGTCCCTTTCCGGCGGCGAGGTCAAGCGCATCGAGATCGCCACCATTCTGGCCCGCCGGGGCAGTCTGATGATCTTCGACGAGCCGGAGGCGGGCATCGACCTGTGGTCCTTCGCCCGGCTGACGGAGACCTTTGAACAGATCCACCGGGAGCATCAGGCCGCCATGATCATCATCTCCCACCAGGAGCGGATCATCCAGCTGGCCGACGAGATCGCCGTGATCGCCGGGGGACGCATCGCCCACCGGGGCACCACGGAGGAAATTCTGCCGCTGATCCTGGCGGACACCCTGGGCGGATGCCCGGTGCTGAATCGAGAGGAGGCCCGTTCATGATCACCGAGATCGACGCAAAGCTGCTGGAAAAAATCGCCGACCTGACCGGAAAGCCCGCCGGGGCCTTCAACATCCGCAAGGACATGGGCTGCGAGGCCCGGCAGTCCACGGAGCACATCGCCATCGACCCCCGGGCCGACGGCAAGCCCGGCATCGACATCCATTTCAAGGCCGGTACCAAGGGCGAGACCTGTCACATCCCCGTGATCATCAGCCAGACGGGCATGAGCGACATGGTGTACAACGACTTCTATGTGGCCGACGACTGCGACGTGAACATCGTGGCCGGGTGCGGCATCCACAACTCCGGCTGTGACGAAAGCCGCCACGACGGCATCCACACCTTCCACATCGGCAGAAACTGCCGGGTCCACTACACCGAGAAGCATTACGGCGAGGACGCCCAGGGCGAGACCGGCAAAAACGTGATGAATCCCCAGACCATCGTGTACCTGGGGGAGAACTCCACCATGCAGATGGACACCGTCCAGATCCGGGGCATCGACTCCACCCTGCGAGACACCCGGTTTTACTGCGAGGCGGGCAGCGAGGTGGTGGTCACGGAGCGCCTGCTGACCCACGGGGACCAGACCGCGGAAAGCGACATGACCATCGAGCTCAACGGCAAGGACGCCCGGGGCCGGGTGATCTCCCGCTCCGTGGCCCAGGACGGCTCCCGCCAGGTGTTCCGCCCGGTGATGGTGGGCAACAGCCAGTGCTTCGGCCATGTGCAGTGCGACTCCATCATCATGGGCGCCGCCCACATCCAGTCCGTTCCGGCCATCACCGCCAACTGTCCCGACGCCCAGCTGATCCACGAGGCCGCCATCGGTAAGATCGCCGGGGACCAGCTGCTGAAGCTGGAGACCCTGGGCCTGACCCCCGAGGAGGCCGAGGAGACCATCCTCAAGGGCTTCCTGGCGTAAAATACGCGGCAAAAACCCGCGTATCCATTGCGGATACGCGGGTTTTGGTTTGGTGCCCCGTCGGGGATTCGAACCCCGGACACCCTGCTTAAAAGGCAGGTGCTCTACCTACTGAGCTAACGAAGCGTATGCAGTTATCGTAAGGACGGTGTCGTCCGAAAAGACCTGGCAGGGATGGCTGGACTCGAACCAGCGGATGAGGGAGTCAAAGTCCCTTGCCTTACCACTTGGCGACACCCCTGTGTGGAAAGGGATGAGGGACCGGGACACTCCCGATCCCTCATTTCTTTTTGTGGGGTGGGTAAAGGGACTCGAACCCTCGACACCCGGAACCACAATCCGGTGCTCTAACCAACTGAGCTACACCCACCATATA
>ENA-UOJO01000555-UOJO01000555.1-human-gut-metagenome-genome-assembly--contig:-P57-NODE-555-length-57948-cov-11.469608_pt1 | contig 57948 bp, 56 predicted proteins | sample MGYA00242351_ERZ723898 | MGnify/ENA metagenome assembly ERZ723898 | reverse complement strand
ATACCGGATTCTCGATTACTTCACTGTTCTGTCTGTGGTGATCGAACACGACAATGGTATCCGTCTTCTTCAAAAGCTCCGGACACTCGGTATAACTCGGCCGGTTCGTATCAACTACCATTACAAGTGTATTGCGGCTTACCATTTCAAGGGCAATCTCACTCGTGATAAACATATCTTCCGGATAGCCCTTCTCTACAGAAAAGCATTCCATCAATGGCCGGATCGATGATGTCGGATCATTGATTACAATCTGTGCTTTCTTTCCAAGTACCTTTGCTGCACAGAAAATACCGATTCCGGCACCCAGAGAATCCACATCAGTCAGACTGTGGCCCATGATAATAACATTCTCACGACTCTCTATAATTTCATGCAGCGCATGCGCCTTGACTCTTGCTTTTACACGGGTATTGCGCTCAACCTGCTTTGCTTTGCCACCAAAATAGGAAACATCCTCACCATCTTTTACAACGACCTGGTCGCCGCCTCGTCCTAGTGCAAGATCGATTGCGGCACGGGCATGTTCATAACTTCCATTATAAGAAGAACCCTTGATACCAATACCGATACTCAGTGTTACCGCCATCTCATTGCCGACCTTTACGGTCTTGACATCTTCGAGAACACTGAATTTGTCATCCATCATTGGCTTGAGATATTTGTGTTTAAATACGACAAAATATTTGTCTTTTTCGATTTTACGCACCAGCGCATCCATCTTTGCAAAATACTGGTTTACTTTTCGGTCTACCAAAGCGATCAGAAGAGAACGTTTTACATCCTCAATACTGTCGAGTGCTTCATCATAGTTGTCGATATACACAAGCGCTGTGACCTGCTTCTGCTCTTCGTTTTCCTGCTTGTAGTGGCTCAGTTCTGTCTCATCAAACAGATACAATGCCGTAAGGAATTCTTCGGAATTGTCCACTTCAATCGCCTTACTCTGATCCATGATATCATCAAAATAGATACGATTAAGCGAAATTCTAAAAACCCGCTCCTTCATGGTAATCTGTATGTTCTGCGGCTTCTCATTCTTCTGCAGGAATTCCCGTGTGATTGTGGAAAAAAGCGTCGTGATCGATTTGTGATACTCCCTGCTGATTCCCGTCAGTTCCGAAAACTGCTCATTCACCCAAAGAATCTTGCCCGTATAATCCAGCAGGGCATACGGTATCTCAAACTCATTGAGCAGCCGCTTCTGCACCGTGGCATACTGTGTGGCAAAGTTAATGATCTCATTGGTCAGATGCGGCTTATTGTAATAATACAGACTGATCTCTACTGTAAAATAAATTACAATAAATCCAGACAACACGATGCCTGTCGCAACATCATAGAAGTAAAGTCCTATATCTGCCAATATCAACGGAATCGTCAACAAAAGCGGCCAACACAAATACGACCTTAACTTTCCTTTAAATCGAATTTTTGATTTCATTTTGCTCTCCTGTTCTTTGCAGCCAAAAGCTGCGCAATCCATCGGAATAAAATGCGATATTTGCTTTCTAGTATACCATTTTCAGTCACGTAAGTAAATAAAAAAGAACTGTCCCGCACCCTTCCGGATGCGAAACAGTTCTCATTAGGACACAAATCTTATTTTTCTTTTGCCACTTCTACGATAGACTTGCTCAGACCAGCAATTCCCTGAATTTCAGATGGAATAATGATCTTGGTTGCCTGACCGTCCGCTGCCTTGGCAAATGCTTCCAGACTCTTAAGCTGAAGCACTGCATTGTCCGGGGAAGCTTCCTTTAACATACGAAGACCATCTGCATTGGCCTGCTGGATCTTAAGGATTGCCTGTGCCTGACCTTCAGCTTCCTTAACGGTTGCTTCCTTCTTAGCTTCTGCACGAAGGATTGCTGCCTGCTTCTCAGCCTCTGCATCAAGAATTGCAGATTCCTTGTTACCTTCTGCAACAAGAATGGTAGACTTCTTCTCACCTTCTGCACGAAGAATAGCCTCACGACGTTCACGCTCAGCCTTCATCTGCTTCTCCATGGCATCCTGAATTGCCTTAGGTGGAATAATATTCTTTAACTCAACACGATTTACCTTGATACCCCAAGGATCGGTTGCAACATCCAGTGTTGCACGCATCTTGGTATTGATTGTCTCACGGGATGTCAATGTCTCATCCAGTTCGAGATCACCAATGATGTTACGAAGTGTTGTTGCTGTCAGGTTCTCAATTGCCATAATTGGATTCTCAACACCGTAAGCATAAAGCTTCGGGTCTGTAATCTGGAAATATACAACCGTGTCAATCTGCATGGTTACATTATCCTTTGTAATTACCGGCTGTGGTGGAAAATCCACTACCTGTTCCTTTAAAAGTACCTTTCTTGCAATACGGTCGATGAACGGAACTTTGAAATGAAGACCTACTGACCATGTTGTCAGATATCCTCCAAGACGTTCGATAACCATTGCATGTGCCTGCGGTACAATCTTGACACAATTCACGATGATGACCAGCGCAATAATCACGATGATGATTAATGCAATCAATCCTCCTCCAATGCCATACATAAATAAAATCCTCCTTTTTATGCCTTTTCAACTATTAGTTTGACACCACTGATTTCAAGAACTCTGGCATAAGCTCCCTGCTCAATGATCTCTCTATCATCACGGGTACGCACGGTCCATTCCTGTCCATTGACCACTGCCATCCCGGTCTGATCCAAATTACTCACACGCTCCGCAATACGGATGGTCTCTCCGATCACACGGTCAGCGTTCGTTCTCTGCATTCTTGCATTGATGTATTTTTTCGCCCACGGTCTTGTCGCTGCAAGCAATCCCACGGCAACCACCAGAAACAGTATGATCTGTACAACCGGATTTGCCCCCAGAACTGCTGCAAGCAAAGCAACCAGAGATCCTGCTGCAAACCAGATGGATGTAAGCCCTACTGTAATCAATTCTCCGACTACAAATGCAATAAGTAGAATCACCCATAAAAAAATACAGGGATCCATTCCTGCCATAAGCATAAACATAATCATTCTCCTTTCAAATTTAATTGTAATCAATATCTTTTGTGACTACAAGTGCTTTCTTACATTATTTCAATAATAAAAGCTTTTGCATAGCGTTCCACACACGGATAATGCTGAATTTGCGGTTGCTGCCGAAACTGCATTTTCCATCCATGCATCTCCACCACCTTTTTTGCAATGGAAAGGCCAAGTCCGCTTCCACCACCACTTTTTCTTGATGCATCGCCTTTTGCAAAAGGTTCAAATAAATGCTCCTCGAGTTCTGCCGGCACAAATGGGCCACTATCTGCAACCATAACATACATTCGCTCATCGCTTTTTTGCAGGTACAATCCAATCCGTGTACCTGCGGGATTGTGCCGTATGGCATTGGTCAGCAAATTCGTGACCACCCGGGACACCTGTACCGCATCGGCCGATACCATAATAGCCTCTTCCGGTATCTCAACATTCAACTCCATCCCGGCATCTTCGATATCCGCATAGACCAGTGCCGCATTTTCCCTCAAAAGTTCGCACAAATTGACCGCCTTACGATCCAGAGAAAATCCTTCACTATCAAGTTTCACATACTCAAACAACAGATTGATCAGATCATTCATGCGAACTGATTTTTTCTGAATTGCTTTAAGGTATTCCTGTTGTTTCTGCGGGTCCGTGACCATCCCATCCGTCAAAGCTTTCGCATAACCATTTACCGTGGTCATTGGCGTACGCAAATCATGTGCGATATCGGAAAGCATAAGGTTTCGCTTTCGGTTAAACTCATTCTGTTCTGCATCACGTTCCTTTTGAATCTCCCGGAATTCCCGAATAGTAATACTTGCAAAACATAAAGCGCCTAAAATGTAAGGCAGGAGTACCACCAACGCCATGACAAAAAGCACACAAAAGAGAAGCATGGATTTTCTTTCACTAAGCCCAAGAATTGGTACTTCTTTTTCTACTGACTGTGACAAATAAGAAAGTCCATGCTGTGTCCGCTGCAAAAGTTCAGTAATTGCCTCTCTCACCGGCGTTGGAAACAACGAACCAAATGAACTTAACAATAGAATCAATAATCCGGCAAAGATAAATACAATAATCTCTGAACCTGTAACTGTAAGATTCTTCTCATATTCCGGGAAAAAATATATAAACATCAGTGGCAACACAAAACGGTTCATGAAAAATGTGATCACATACTCCACGATGCCCACAACAAGCAGAATCTCTATAAACTTTTTAATAAGGAACCACTGCAAACTGCCCTGTCTTTTCATTTACTTCTCCAAACGGTATCCAAGTCCACGAATCGTACGAATATATGCGGATGGGTCTTCATCTAGCTTTCCACGAAGCTTGCTGATGCATACCATGATATTATTATCTGCAACAATATACGTCTCGCCCCATCCATGTTCATAAATCTGCTGCTTGGTAAAAACTTTCCCCGGCTGACGCATAAACAGTTCCATGATGCGGTACTCCACAGATGTAAGTTCAATGACCTTTCCGTCCTTTTTCAGCACACAAGCCTCCGGATCCAGTGTAAGATTCCTTACCGACAGAGTTCCTCGTTTTGTCTCCTGCGTTCCCAGCGAATAAAAGCGCCGGATTGCCGAATTAACACGAGCCACTGCCTCCAACGGATTGAACGGCTTGGCAAGGTAATCATCCGCACCCAGATTCAGTCCTAATATCTTCTCCGAATCTGCATCCTTTGCTGATAAAATCAATACCGGAATATTGCTTTCTTTGCGAAGTTCTTGTAAAACATGGTATCCGTCCAACTTTGGCATCATAATATCAAGAATGCACAAAGCAGGCTGCTGGCTCCGGAGTAACTCCAGCGCCTGCTGCCCATCTTCTGCTTCTATGATCTCATATTTTTCATTTTCAAGATAAAGCCGGAGAAGACTTCGAATCTCCGGCTCATCATCTGCAATCAATATTTTGTAACTCATTTTTTCCTCTACTGATACTGATTATTTGGATTCTCTTCCACTATACTATTTGGCACATTATTTGTAAATCCGTTCGGTGCCTGCTGCTGCGGCATTCCATTATAAGATCCATACTGTGCATTATTGTAAGGCATTCCATAACGAAGTGCTTCATACAGTGCTGCATGTGTTGCATCCATATACGGCTGTACATAGAAGATTCCAAGAATTCCCAGTGTCAGTGCAGAAAGGATATTCCATCCAATGAATGATAAATCCAAAACAAAAGCTTTCCACTTCTGTCCCTGCATCATGCGCTTACTTTCTTCAAATGCCTGCTCCTTTGTCATCTGCGGATTATCTGCCAGCAGATAAGGAATCATCTGGTACTCATAGGATTTTACAATACCAGGGATGATAAAAAGCAGTGTCCATAAAACGGTAAACAAATCACGGAAGAACATTGTCTTTGTAATGTTCTTATAGTTATTGTCAAATGCATAACCAATGTTTCCTACCTGTGCCGGCTCATTCAGATTGCGCAGATAGTACTTTTTGCATCCAACTTCCAATGGATTGAAAATAAACACATCCAGTAGAATAACCACAGCCATAAGAACAACAAACACAATGATGAATACCATTAAGAAAATGCCGATTGCCATCATTCCCGCGGTGTTATCAGCCATGCTTTTCAAATCGTCAATGTCATCTTCGACATTTCCATCATAGGTATCGTCATAAAAATCATTGCCATCGTACAGGCTGCTGTCATCATTGGAATAATCATCTGTTACATTGCTATCGCTACTTCCAATCAGATTGTTGCTCACTGCGGAACTGATGCTGCTTCCGCTGCTCCCGCCTCCAACAATTAATGCCAGGATCAGACTTATCAGTACACTCTTCCAATAGTTACGTTTAAATGAGAACTTTGCTTTGCTTTTTAATTCGGCTCTCGTCCACATAGAAATTCCTCCTTCATAATGGTATTTCTCAACTCGTGGACTTATCATATCATGGATTTCTTAGATTCAGACTCGAAAAACCTTAACGGTTCCTTAAAATGATGTGAAAAAGATATTATCGCCCTCTTTATGAAATCGGAACCGGGCGTTGTTCCACGGAAGTCGAAAACACAATCTGCGTCTTTGTTCTTCCAAACTGCTGCAATTCATTAATAAAATGATCCAACTCCGCAGTTGTCTCAAATAAAGTCTCGATCAGCATGGAATAATCTCCTGTCACGCAATTGCATTCCACTACATTCGGAATTTTCCTGATAAAAGGATAAAATACGGGTTTCTGCAATGGCTCTACCTCCAGATTAATAAAAGCCTTAATATGATAATTCAGATAAATGGGATTTACTTTTGCAGAGTAACCAGTAATGACTCCCTCTTCTTCCAGTTTTTCTATACGGGCAGACACCGATGGCGAAGATAAAAATACCTGCGCTGCAATCTCCTTTAATGGTGTACGCGCATTTTTTTGAAGTATTTGTATAATTTTTCGATCTATGTTATCCAGTTTTTTCATATTCGTTGCCTCATTCTTAAACATCAGTCCATACAAAATTTGCCTTCAGCAAATGAACTAATGATTGTGATGCATCAATGATGCATTGCCCCAATATATGCAAAAAAGGACACAGCTTAGACGCCTGTGTCCTTTTTTGCATAATAACATGTTCTTATGAAATTGTAAACCTTATGCTTCTAGCATGAACAGCCACTATCACTCCAGAATTCTTTCCACTCACTGCCACCCATAGTAACAAAATATTTCATCCAGACACGCCACAATTCCATGTCTTCCTCTGTTTCATGCGCACGAATAACAGTAATCAGACGGTCCATGCGTATTTCATAATCTGAATCTCTTGGGAAATTCTTTTCATTATAATAGTGTTTTAATTTTTTTATAGACGCCAGTGCCGCGTCTTCCGTAAATACATTCTTATGTAATAATGCATGATATTCCGGTACAGAAGCATTATACTCAACACAAGCCCGATACCATTTATTCATAATATGATTTCACCTCTATTTTCTATGATACCTTTTGCCCTTTAATCATAACATGATTGACTTTATGAGAATAGGGAATATAATGAGCTTAAACAATTATTTATACAACTTTTAGCCTGTTTTTCACAGACAAGGGGGATTTTTATGTGGATTATATTGGGAATTATTGTAATTGGATGTATTGCCGGGGCCTGCGCATCTTATCTGCGTGATAATCAAAATGATATTGGCGGTGGCCTTGGAAAGAAGTATCTGGAAGATCACTGGGGAATCAGTGACGAAAAGAAGTATTAACGAAAAGCTCCCATTTCCGGGAGCTTTTCATACATCTTATAAAAATCCGCGAAGATCCTGGCACAAATCTTCTTCTAATCGAATTAATTTCTTTGCCAGTGCTTTTGCTTTGTGGTCTGCTGCTTCATATTGATTTAAATATCTGCTCAGAGATTTGACACCCATGTCACATCCATCGGTCATCAGTTCTGCGATCGTCGCATCGGAATCATCCATCGCCAGCTTCACATTCGTTTTAATCCAGGACATTCCCTGCGCCATCGGATTTGGATTTTTTCCCTCATCATGAAACTCTTCCAGTAAACTTTCAAGTTCCTCTTCCAGCTCCTGATGTTTCTCTTTACAGTTTTTCAGCATTTCTCTCAATGCCGCATTATGAACATTGTCCAGCACATCTGCAATGGATGAAACACCCATTTTTATGCCCGCATCACATTCCCGCAACAATTTAATGGTATCTGGTTCGATCATAGTTTTGTACCTCCTGATGCCACTATTGTTTCCGGATTTGCCAGCGCTATACATAGGACTTTATTTTACCGTAAAAGCATCATTGGTTTCTGCGCTTCCAAATCCACTGGAACCAGTCTGCTGCTCACTCTCCTGTGCAAGTGCATCTATCGAAGCGGATGCTGCTTCCGGTGTTGGTGCCGCCTCCGGTGGAATCACTTCCACCTCCTCATCTTTTACTGGCTGAGGTGTCACGTCCTGAGCTGGCTGCTGCGGTACAATCTTTTGTCCACAATTTGGGCAGAACTGTACCCCGACTGCAATACTCGCTCTACACTGCGGACATGTGGTCTCGCCTTTGATCTGACCGAGGTTATCGCGACATGCTTTGATTTTTGCTTCTGATGCAAAAATCGCATCCATCCAGTTCTGAATCTCCGGATCAGCCTGCATACGATACTTGGCCGCATACCATTTTCCAATCTGTTCATGCGCATTGGAAATCTTGCGCTCCTCCTCGGAAATCTCAAGATTCATTTTGGCAGTGTCTGCCAGATCCTTTGTTTTCTTAATGGTAGTCTGTCCCACATCATTTAATTTCTGTCCTAAATTATCAAAAAAAGACATAATATAATTCCCCCTTTTGTGTAAAAAATTACTAATTTATTTTATGATATGAGGGTCAAAAGGTATTTTGCCCCTCATTTATGATTAATCAGATTACTACATGCTACGCATTCCCGTAATCTGACTCCACCTCGAAATCCGCTAATTTCCTGCGTCCCCGCAGCAAATTGCTACTTTCTCGGTGTAGTGCGGGTCACTAAGGTATACATCGAATTGCATGCAAGCATGCATCGATGATACCTTTTGACCCTTTAATCATTTTATGAGCATCATAACATACGATTACACAATTACAAGGGATTTCATACTTATTTAATAAAATAAATTTTTAAGCAAATTTTTGTTGTCCATATAAGTAGTAATTTTTAATTTTATTTGGTACAATAGTCCTAGTTACTGACCTCAACGCTTATACAGGTATATTATATGGATCACAAAAAAAACTACCGATCACTTACAATTAAAGATTACAAATATGGCATTTATCTATTTATTGCTGCAATTGCCATCTGTCTGCTTATATTTTCCATATCTGCCCAACAAGCAATCGAAAAGAACTCCCAGACAGCTATGATGAATAATCTAACACAGCAAAGTGAACATTTACGGACAATTCTTGGTGTTCACTACCAGTATCTGCGATCTGCCGCACAGGAAATCGGGGAATCCAACGATCTGCTGTGTGATGAAAATATGCAGATTCTTTCTGCCTTATACAACAATACAACACTTGCGCGTATTGCAATCATCGAAAAGGATGGTACTGCACATTATGACAATGGCAAAGAAAGTAACGTCGCGCAACGCAGATATTTTCAGGAAGCAATTACCGGAAAACAGACACTGAGTGACCCTATAGAAAGTAAACTCGACCAGGAAACCAAAGTCATTCTCAGCGTTCCTATTTATCATAGTAATGAAATTATCGGTGTACTGTGCGGCTCCTACAATGTAACCGCGCTTAGCCGTATATTATTCAATGACACATTTGGCGGCATCGGTTACACACTCATTGTTACCAACGAAGGGGAGATTATCGCTTATGATGGCGATTCTACATACCACCATATTCAATATGGAGATAATTTCTTTGATTTTTACAATGAAAAAATACTGTTGGGTGAAGCTTCTTTCGAGAGTGTAAAACAGGACTTTACCATCGGATGTAAAGGTATCATCAAGATGCAAAATCCGGGCTTTTTCCAGAAAAAGCAGTATCTGGCATATGCACCTCTGAAGAAAAACGGATGGATGGTTTGTTATGTAATCCCTGTTTCTACTGCACAGGAGTCCTACCGCTTTGTTATGACCTACGAACTGTTTCTACTGATCAGTTTTATTATCCTCGTAGTTCTTCTGACACTTTATATGGTACGAAAAGAAAATATACAGAACCGGCGCCTTTTGTATTATGCACAAACGGATGCACTGACACATATATATAATAAGAAAACAACCGAAGATTTTATCAATCAGCATCTGAAAACATGTGATCCTACTATGATACAGGCCTTTCTTATTATGGATATTGATAAATTCAAAACCGTCAATGATACTTATGGTCATGCTGCGGGTGATGCCGTGCTAAAACTGTTCGGGCAGCTTCTGCGCACGAATTTCCGCAAAGAAGATGTCATTGGCCGTATTGGTGGTGACGAATTTGTCGTTCTGCTAAAAAATTTAACCGCCAAAGAAGAGACCAATGCTCATATTGAACATCTGCTTTCAGAAATCCGTGACCAGTACATTGATGAAATTGAAGGAAAAATGACAATCAGCATAGGCATCTGCTTTGCTCCGGAGAACGGCTCCACCTTTATGGATTTGTACCGCTGCGCAGACCGCGCCCTATACCAGACCAAACAGAACGGCCGCGACGGATACACATTCTATACCAAATAATAAAAATATACATTTTTATCAAAAACAGTCGCTTTATTTTCTTAGGTAAGGTGGCTGTTTTCTTAATTTATTTAAGTTTACATTCGCATTTTTTGCCTGTTTTTCTGAATATCACCTAATGTATTTACCTTTCCCTAAAAGAGTGCTATTCTCACCCCATTGAAAAAAGCGCGCAACAATATGAAATGACAGCAAAAGGAGAATTGACAATTATGGAAAAATATATGCGTTTAGAATCTGACTCAATTGGAACTATGGAAGTACCGGAAGATGCTTATTATGGTGTACAGGCATTACGTGCCAAAGAAAACTTTCCGATTACCGGAACACCGGTACATCCCGTCTTTATAAAAAACCTCGCCAGGATCAAACGGGCGGCCGCAATCACCAACCGCAAAGCTGGAAAATTAAAACCGGAAATCTCTTATGCAATTGAATCCGCCTGCAACGAAGTCATCTGTGGCATGTTTGAAAAAGAATTTATTGTGGATGGCATTCAGGGCGGTGCCGGAACCAGCGCAAACATGAACATGAATGAAGTCATCGCCAACCGCGCCATCGAAATGCTGTGTGGTAAAAAGGGTGACTACTCGATCGTACATCCAAATGACCATGTCAACATGGCTCAGTCCACGAACGATGTCATTCCTACCGCCGGAAAACTAACCGTTCTCGATTTACTCAAATCTCTGGACAAAAGCCTTTCCCTTTTAGATGATGCTTTATTTGAAAAAGCCAAAGAATTCGATCACATTGTCAAAATCGGCCGTACCCAGTTAGAAGATGCCGTCCCGATGCGTCTCGGCCAGACGTTCCATTCTTATGCAACCATGATTTCCCGCGACCGGGATCGTCTCACAAAAGTCCGCGCAGAAATGTATACCGTAAATATGGGTGCCACCGCAATCGGAACCGCAATCAACACCACACCATATTATCTGGACAATATTGTTCCAACACTGGCAAAGATTACCGGATATCCGCTGACGCAGGCAGATGATCTTTTTGATGCAACCGAGAATCTGGACAGTTTTGTCCGCGTTTCTTCCTGCCTGAAAGCATGTGCCGTCAACTTATCCAAAATGTGCAACGATCTGCGTATTCTTGCAAGCGGTCCAAAAGCCGGCTTTGGTGAAATTACTCTCCCTGCTATGCAGAACGGCTCTTCCATCATGCCGGGCAAAGTAAATCCAGTCATCCCGGAGGTTGTTTCACAGGTTGCTTTCCACATTATCGGACATGATACTACAATCACAATGGCTGCTGAAGCCGGACAGATGGAATTGAACGCTTTCGAGCCGGTCATCTTCTACAACCTGTTTGACTCCATCGCAACGCTTACCCATGCGGTATCTACACTGACCGAAAACTGCATCCTCGGCATTACCGCAAACGAAGAGCGCTGCCATGAATTGTTAGACGCAAGTGTCGGCATCACAACCGCCCTCTGCCCATATATCGGTTACAAGAAAGCTGCAAGTCTCGCAAAAGAATCCCTTGCAACCGATGTTCCGGTAAAGAAGCTGGTATTAAAATATCACCTGTTAAAAGAGCAGGAACTGGATGCGATTCTCGATCCTTACCGTATGACCGAAGCACGAGGTGAGGGCGTACATTCAAAAGCCGTCTAAATTTTGTATCTGTTGACATAATCATTAAGGTGCAATATCATAATTACTATATTTTAAATCATAGGAGTTTACTTAATATGACATTTGCGCAAAAATTATTAATGATTATTGGAATTATATTTACTTCTGTGGGAGCTTTTATCCTTGCTCTCACACTTGGTCTGAATCTGCTTTTGCATGATGGTGCCCTTTTTATGATTCTTCCAATTGCCTTTTTGGCAATCGGCCTTGGATTTATCATCGGAGTACTCATCAGCGTCCAGAAAAAGTCCAACATACGGAAACGTGGAACCCGCTATCCTGCTAAAATTTACGGTTATGTTAAAAACACTTCCTACATGATAAACGGCAGCTACCCAATGAATACCGTCGTCCATTATTTTGACAACTATCATATAGAAAGAGAAGCGATTCTTCCTACCAGCTTCTGTCAAGGAACTTCGCCGTACCCATTGGGCATGACCATAGATATTTTTGAATATCAGGGAAAATATGAATATGATCCAAGCTCGGTACGTTATGAAATTCTCCCGGGCGAACAGGAATTGATGGATAATAAACCAGTAGATCCTTCCCAGTTGCACATGATCGCAGTTACCTGCCCGAATTGTGGTGCAAGCTACAAAAAGGCGGCCGGTTATGCGGAGAAATGTCCTTATTGTGGAAGTTATCAGAATACATAAAGGGGATGTGAAAAAACTCGATTGAGTTTTTTCGCATCTCCCTTTTTGTACCTGTTGTGTATAAATGACTGAAATCATGCGCAAAGAAAGCGCACTTCCCCTACCCCATAGAAATCCTTTTTTTGAATCTATGCGGCAGTTCTGTTTCTCATCTTTTTTTTCTGATATTTATATAGATTGTGGCCTATCGCCACGAGTAAAACTTCCAGTTTGACTGAATGAATACCTCTTCGGACAATTCTCTTGTACCAACGGTCGTTTTTCATAAAGCTTGTAACGGAACTTTTCGGTAGCCTTCTTCCATACCCAGGTATACTTGTTTGCGTTTGCTTCAAACTTGGAGCCGTCGATGAAATCCGAAAAGTACTGTTTTTAACATGTTGACTGGATTATATCTGAGTCGTCCGGTTGTGTACTCCGGAATATCCGTCAGATACTTGTTTAAATCGATTCCTCCCATCAATCTGTCAAATGTTAAAACAGGATCCAGCAGATCCAAACAATCTGAAAGAAACAGTGGTAAATATCCTTGTTTTGAATTACAATAATTATTGTGTAAAGTTTTCATCGCAAGTTAATTTTACCACAAAAATAGGACCTTTCGCATGAACGAATGGTCCTATTTCTTTTAGGGACTTATTTCACAGCCCCTTATTCAATGTCCATTTGAAGTATAGTCTATATTGCATCACTCTATCCATTCATGTTATCATGGCCATGCTACCTCTCCCTAAACCGGTAGAGAAGGGAGGTGTGTTTGCGTGGATATTTTTACATCGTTTTTTATCTCCATTGCGGCAAGTGTAGTTGCCTACTATATTTGCAAATGGCTGGATGGAGACCAATAGCGGTAGCCAGCCTGAGGGAATAAACCACCTCGCCAAAACGGAATAGAAAAGCCCTGGAGCTGGAACTCCAGGGCTTTTTGTGTGTCCACATGGGTACTCACATCGTTTTTTGCCTATTGGCATTATAGCATATGCAATTGTCATTTGCAATACGCCGTTTTTTTCGAGTTTTCTCAATAAAATAATTTAACATTTGAAAATCCTACAAGCGTACAAGCTTCTTCCTCTGCCTCAATTGTTAATCGTTCAACATTTTCCAAAGGAATTTCCACTGTAATTGGCAATCCATCAACTTGAACTGCAATCGTCTTAACCAAAATTCCATCAGCATAAACTGATACATCAAAATCTCCATCGTACGGATGATCATAAGCTCCATCTACCTTGCCAACATTAAATGTCAATTTTGAATATTTCCCTTCAATATTAAAATTAGCATTTTTTTCAACGCCAACTTACAATAAGCTCTAATAATATCATTAAAAGCAGAGCTGTTAACCTTTTTAGTTTCCTCTCTTTTTCCAACTGCTCCTCTCTCAACGCTTTTACGCTGCAAGATTCTCATAAAAACTGTAATACAGTCCGTTACCTATTATAATAAAATCACTCATTGGAATTCCTATCTGCGGTACATCCTTGAGAAGCTTTGTACTCTTCTCTTTGTTAGGATCAATCAGGAATTAACTTCCATGCATCAGGAAGTAATCGAAAACCTAGAAAGTATCCACGGTGCGTTATTACGAATGAACCGTTCGATACAAGCAGAAGGCACTTTCGGAATTATGAAAAACGACCGTTGGTACAAGAGAATTGTCCGAAGAGGTATTCATTCAGTCAAACTGGAAGTTTTACTCGTGGCGATAGGCCACAATCTATATAAATATCAGAAAAAAAAGATGAGAAACAGAACTGCCGCATAGATTCAAAAAAAGGATTTCTATGGGGTATGGGAAGTGCACTTTCTTTGCGCATGATTTCAGTCATTTATACACAACAGGTACAAAAAGAGAGATGCGAAAAACTCAATCGAGTTTTTTCACATCCCCCTTTTGCATATTCCTCACACTCCCTGAAACAAAATGTCCTTTCTGGCTGATGCAAATCCATTCCAAAAGTTCTCAAGCGCCACCTTCAAATCACTTTTTTGTGTATCCATCCACGATAACTCATCAATAAAATAATTTTTTTCTTTTCTCTTCCTACAAGCATGTCATATATACTCTAATATACATTTCTTGGATGTAAACAATTATTTAATAAATACGCCACCTCATCAGCTGTAACTGCTAACAATTTATCTGGTGCATCACTCAGCTCCAGTACCATAACAAATCTCTGACCGCAATCATTGAATGTTACTCTCTTTAAAACATTTTCTTCTTCATAACCAACATATTTGCTCTTGTTAATTTCTATCAGCTTATCATTCAAAATTCCAAAACCATAAATAACAAGCATAGAAGAAAAATCAAATGTTAAACGCTTTGCAAAATCCGAATAAAAATTGAATATTGCCGGCATTTCACTGATTCCTCCACGTTCCGTGATTGCGGAGCCCGGAATAATACGGAATTTCTCCGGTCGAAAATAATCAGATAACTTTACCAGCTCCAGATCATTTACTTTTTCTGTTGTCATTTTGTATCCTCCTTGATATGTGCATTATACCAGAATGTATATGCCAATCCATCGTTGTAATATCCAGTTAATGACGGATCGATCAAATCCTGATTCGAAGCACTGAATAATGGACAAATTACAGTATCATCTGAAACCAGAATCTTCTCTGCTGCAAGCAACTGTTCCTGACGACTTGCCTCATCGAGGTTCTTATCAGACTCCTCGATTAACTTATCATAATCTGCGTTACTCCAATTTACATCGTTCTGAGCATTGCCCGTCTGATACATCTTAAGCCAGCTTGTAGGATCATTATAATCTGCATACCACTGCATTCTGGCCATCTGTAATTTACCGCTTCGTCTCTCATCAACATAAACTTCATATTCCATAGCTTCCAGTTTTACATCAACACCAAGTTCTTTCCATTCTGCCTGTAAAACCTGTGCTACATTTGCTTCGTAACTCATTGCCGGGTATGTATAGGTAATTGTTGGAAGTCCCTTACCATCCGGATATCCTGCATCTGCAAGTAACTGTTTTGCTTTCTCTAAATTCTCCTCCAGTAATTCATCCTGAAGGTCGCTCCATTTTGTTCCATCTGTTTTACTCTTATAATTTTTTCCAACAAATGTTGTTGCCGGTTCACACGCCGTACCTACTACTGCAGCAATATCTTTACGATTCAATGCCAGTGAAAATGCCTGACGTACACGGACATCATCAAACGGCTTCTCGTTAATGTTAAATAAAATATAATTTGTCTGAGGTACCTCACGAATTCTCAAATCATCCTTACCTTCATAGGACTCCGCAATGTCACTTGGTGCTCCCTGCAAAATATTAATTTCTCCTGTCTGATAAGCAGATGCTTTCGCCTGATCATCATCCATAAATTTATCTGTGATTTTTAATACTGTCACTTTGTCAGCATCTCGATAATACTCATTTTTTTCGAATGATACATGGTCACCATCCACATGCTCAGATAAGTGATATGGTCCATTACCTAAGTTCTGTTCCGGATTCATATCCCAGTCCTTATTATCATCTGTTGCATATTTGCAGTTTGATGGCATGTAGGTTGGAAGCTTACATAAATCAAGGAAATATGAGCACGGCTTCTCCAATGTAAATTTAATAGTTTTGTCATCAATACACTCAATGCCTACATCTGAGAAATCACATTCTCCATTAAAACATTTCTGTGCATTTTTAATGACAAATAAGAAATCAACATACCATGAACCATTATCCGGATTTAAAGCTCTCTTCATCGTATTTTCGAAATCCGCACTTGTTACATCGGATCCATCTGACCACTTTTCATCATCACGGATATAAAAAGTATACTCCGTTGCTTCATCGTTAACATCCCAATGATCTGCAGCTGCCGGCTGAATCTGACCATCTTCATCGTATGATACAAAACCTTCATAACATTCTGTCTGCACGCTGAAATACTCATATGCTGCGGCTCCTGCCGGATCGTACTCTCCGCTTTCCGGCTGCACAGCTTCAACCAATTCTGTAATTTCTCCTTTATCATTTGTCTGTATGGTGCTACTGCTTCCGCCACCACCACATCCTGTAAGGCCACCGATTGCAACTACTGTTGATAATAATGCTGCCATCATTTTTCTTGTCTTTTTCATAAGCATTTCCTCCTTGTCTCCTGTGCCTTATTCGTGTTACTTTTATTCTGCTAAAATCTGCTCTGGCGTTTTACCCACTGCCTTATACTTTGCAAGATTTTCTGGAGAATACAAATTACATGCCACCTTACGATTGTCATACTCGTAAATTTCCGGCTTCTTTTGTCTGCATGATTCCGATGCATATCTGCATCGTCCAGCAAACGGACATCCCACTGGCGGATTCAGTGGACTTGGCACCTCACCTTTCAAAATAATACGTTTTTTTTCTTTTGCCAGATGCGGATCTGCAATCGGTGCTGCTGAAATTAATGCTCTTGTATATGGATGTAATGGCTTTTTGTATACATCATCTGATGATCCAAGTTCTACCATATTTCCTAAATACATAACACCGATTTTATGGCTGATATGATATACCATCTCCAAGTCATGAGCGATAAACAGATAGCTGAATCCTCTCTCTCTTTGTAATTTTTCCAACAGATTGATGACCTGTGCCTGAATGGATACATCCAATGCTGATATTGGCTCGTCACACACAATAAATTCCGGACGTAATGCCAACGTTCTGGCAATTCCAATTCTCTGTCTCTGACCACCTGAAAATTCATGAGGATAACGTCGGATATGGTCAGGTTTAAGACCTACGGTTTCAATCAATTCCTGCACAATCGCTTTTCTTTCATGCGCCGTACCCATTTTATGAATAATCATTGGTTCCTCGATAATCTCACCCACTGTAAATCTTGGATTTAAAGATGCATACGGATCCTGAAAAATCATCTGCATTTTTTTTCTATAGGAAAACATTTTTTTATTACTAAGCTTTGTAATATCATTTCCTTCAAAAATAATCTGTCCACTTGTCGGCTCATGAACTTTTAAAATAGTTCTTCCCATGGAACTCTTCCCACAACCAGATTCTCCTACAATTCCTAAGGTTTCTCCTTTTTCCAAAGTAAAAGAAACTCCATTTACCGCATGTACTTCTTTTCCATGCCCTACGGGAAAATGCTTTGTCAGATTTCTTACCTCTAATAAAGGTGCTTCGTTACTCATATGCATCCTCTCCCTTCAATACTTCATGCCAGCGTTCCTTACAATGCAGCCAGCATTTACATTTATGTGTCTCTCCAAATTCTGTTACAAGAGGAGAAGCTTTTGTACAAATCTCCATTGCCTCACTGCATCGGGATGCAAATGGACACTGATCACCAAGTTTTAACAAATCTGGTGGTGTTCCCGGAATTGGTTTTAATGGTTCTCTATGATCTACATTTGAATTAGCAATACTATTTAACAAACCCTTTGTATACGGATGCTTTGGATCGTAGAATATTTCATCGGTGGTGCCTTCTTCCATAATATTGCCACCATACATAATACTGATTCTGTCACATAAGGAAGCGACAACTCCAAGATCATGGGTAATAATAATGACTCCGGCATTGCTTTCCTTTGTAATATCTTTTAATAAGTCCAGAATCTGTGCCTGTACAGTAACATCCAAAGCAGTTGTTGGCTCATCGGCAACAATTAATTTTGGATTACAAGCTAAAGCAATCGCAATAATGATTCTTTGTCTCATTCCACCGGAAAACTCAAATGGATACTGCTTTAACCGTGATTCCGGTGCCGGAATTCCAACCATTTTCATTAATTCAATTGCACGCTGTACCGCCTCTTTTTTCGAACACTTTGTATGAAAACGAATACCTTCTGTCATCTGTTTTTCAATCGTAACAATCGGATTTAAATAGGACATTGGATCCTGAAAAATCATACTAATATCATTTCCACGAATCTGATTCATTTTCTTTTCGTATTCCTTCTTTTCCTTCTTGGTTTTATACTTAATCGGTGAAATATCTTCTCCATCAAATATCATTTCACCTGCAGTAACAGTACCATTCGGAGCAAGCAATCCCATAAGTGAAAGCATACCAACGCTTTTTCCAGATCCAGATTCACCTACAATGCCAAGGACCTCCCCCCGGTCTACCGTATAATTAATTCCGCGCAACGCTTTCACAACACCCTGTTCTGTTTGAAATTCTGTTTCTAATCCTTTAATCTCCAGCAAACTCATACAAATCACCCCTTATCTTTTTCTCTTTGGATCAAGTGCTTTTTCTAATCCTTCACCTACAAAGTTGAAAGAGAAAATTGTAATACAGATTGCTATCATTGGATAAACGGTCTGCATTGGATATGTCATAATCAATTCTCTTGCATCCTGTGCTAATGTTCCCCAGCTGGCCATCGGTGCGGAAATACCTACACCTAAGAAGCTCAGCCAGGCCTCTGTAAAGATTGCCTGCGGAACCATCAGTGTAACGGTTACAATAATCTGTCCCATTGTATTAATCAGCAAATGCTTAAGTAATATTCTGCTTGAACTGGCACCTAAAACAAATGCTGCCATTGTAAATTCCTGCTCTTTTAAACTCTTTACCTGCTGCCTTACAATTCGTGCCATGTCAATCCAACAGGTAATAGAAATACCTAACATGATACTCACAACACTAGCACCAAAGATTAACATGATTAAAACGATATATAACATAGAAGGAACCGAATAGATAATATCAACAACTCTCATCATGATCATATCTACTTTGCCGCCTACATAACCAGCAATTCCTCCATAAATTGTTCCAACAATCAGGTTAATAACAGCGGCCAGACATCCAACTGCCAATGAAATTCTGGCTCCAAACAGGATTCTTACAAAAATATCACGACCCATTTTATCGGTTCCAAGCCAATGATCAAAGCTAGGGGATGCATTTCGAAGAGCCATATTCTGTTCGTCATAGGAATACTTACAAAATGGCGGTCCAAAAATAGCCAGTAAAACAACAACAATTAAAACAATTGCACCTACAACTGCTCTTTTGTTTCCGATAAAGTCATGCCAGACAGATTGGAGAAATGTTCTACTCTCAACTGCAATAAACTCATCATTTTTTTCTTCGTCTTTTAACTTCCGAAATAATTTTTCTTCCATTGCTTTCATGAGCGTTTCCTCCTTTTATAATGATTTTCTAACACGTGGATCTACGATTGCGCAAATAAGATCCGACAATAAATTACAGACAATAATGATTGCACCTATGAAAATTGTGATTCCCATAACCACGGTATAATCATGATTTGTAATGGCTGATACAAATTCTTTACCAATTCCAGGTATTGTGTAAATCTGTTCGATTACTACACTTCCTGTTAAAAGAAACGCTACCATTGGTCCCATATATGTAATTACCGGAAGCATTGCATTCTTTAAAATATGTCGAAACAGTAATGTCGTTTTGCTAATACCTTTTGCTTTTGCCATTGTGATATAATCCTGTCGCATTACTTCTTCGTAACTATTCTGTGTCTGTCTTGCCACTGCAGATATTGGATATAGTCCCTGTGCAATTGCCGGTAAAACATAATGCATTGGAGTCGTAAGTCCTAATACCGGGAATATTCGAAGTTCCACACCAAATATAATAAGAAATAACAATGCTACAATGAAGTTTGGAACACTTACACCAAGTGTTAATGCTGATAACCAGATTCCTTTGGTTACATTGCTTTTTGATCTTGCCATCAGTATTCCTGATCCAATACCAACTATCAGCACCAATACAAATGTAACTGCTCCAAGTTTCAATGTCGGAACCATTGTCTGAGCAATAATCCCATTAACGGATTTACCAATCTTCTTATAAGATGTTCCCATATCTCCATGTAACAGGTTCTTACAATAAATAAAGAACTGCTCTACCGGTGGTTTGTCCAATCCATATGTTGCCTCCATTTTCTGAAGAACTTCTCCGGATACATTTTTTGACTGTAATGGACTTCCTGGCATTACTTTTGTCATTGCAAATGTGATGGCTACTAATACAATCAGAGTAAGTATTCCAATGAGTACACGTTTAATGATGTACTTTACCATATAGATCCATCTCCTTTCCTCGGTTCGAAAAAATAAAAAACAGCAAAGATGCTTTTTATAGCACCTTTGCTGCATTTATCTCTCATATAAAATTGTTAACTTACAGTAAGTGTTTCCTACACCTCTCTCACACAAGCATATTTTTATCATTTATCCAACGTTAAGTCAACCAAATCACTTTCTTTTTGTAAAAATTTCAAAACTTCTTGTCCATTTTCCAAATTTTCAGTCAATATCTCGTGAATCGTTGACTTTTTTCCCAACATCACATATTCTTTCACTTATTAGATCAATAAAGGAGGTACTACTTATGAAAGTTGTTGTAATTCCAGAACCGGTACTACAACCGGACATTACAAAAGAAGATATGGATATACGTTGGAAAGTCCTGCAGGATCTTCCAGAGGTAGATGAGCTTGTGATTCATCACTTTGATGGTTACCCATCCAACGAAATGCTACATCCTGTGATTGGTGACGCAGATGCAGCCATAGGAATATGGGTAAATGGCAATAATATAAATGAGGACTTTTTGAGTCAGCATCCAAATTTAAAATATGTTGCCACGCTCGGACATGGTTTCGGTGAGTTTGATGTTGATATGACAAGAAAAAAAAATATGGTAATCACAAATACCATTTATGGAGCTCAAACAATTGCTGAATATGCCTGGGCACTCCTCATGGAAATCTGCCATCATGTAGAACGCCATTCAGAAAATGTAAAGAAAATCGATTGGGATCATGCTACTCTCAAGGATTATGAAACCTTTGGTGAAGTACTTACTCCTCAAATTGAGCTTTATGGTAAAACATGTGGAATCTTCGGACTTGGTGCTATTGGATTTGCATTTGCCAAAATGGCCCAGGGATTTGGAATGCGTGTCATAAGTTATTCACGTCACAAGAAAACAGATCCTAAATACGATTTTATTGAACAGGTTGACTTTGATACATTCTTGAAAGAAAGTGATGTTATCTCCATTCACGCACCATTAACCCCTTCAACGGAAAATACCTTTGATGCGAAAGCATTTGCCAAAATGAAAGATGGTGTCATCTTAATCAACACCGCCCGGGGTGGATTAATCGTAGAAGAAGCTTTAGCCAATGCATTACATTCCGGTAAAGTATATGGCGCAGGTCTTGATGTACTGCGTGATGAACCCCCAAAGAAAGACAATCCTCTGTTTCATCTGAATAATACTTCTATTACCGCACATATCGCATGGTTAACAAGAGCATCCCGTTTGAGAGCGATTGACATCGCAATTGGAAACTTCAAAGCATACTTGAACGGAACTCCAACCTCTGTAATCAATTAACAACAATTCTGTAAAATCATAAAATTACCGCCTTTCAATGATTCAAATTAGAAACCATTGAAAGGCGGTATTTGATTTATGCTTATTTAGACGTTCTATCATGCATTTATATTACGGCGCCTCTCTTCCATTTTCCACTCTTTAGGCGCCATACATTTGCTACACAGCGTGCAAGCCAATCGATCGTCATTGCTATCCACACGCCCCATACACCTAAGCCCGTCGGCTCCATCATTCCACCAATTATATAAGCCAAACCTATACGGAATACCCACATAATAACGATTGATGATACCATCACAAACTTGACATCACCCGCTGCTCGAAGTATTGCGGGAAGTGTCCATGCCGCCGGCCACATTACCATACAGCAGGCACTATGATACCAAATCAGAATTCGTGCCAGATGATCTGCTTCCGGTGATAAATTGTACCAGCTTGCAATTGTCGGAGTCATAAAAATAATAACAATATTTAACCCCCACAACATAATATATGCCCATTTCATCAATTTCTTTGAATAAGATTTTACTGCTTCATAATCCCCGGCACCCACACATTGCCCTACCACAGTAGTAAGTGCAAGTCCCATTGCCGAAGCCGGTATGGTTGCCAATAACTCAATCGTACTTCCAGTTGCATTTGCTGCTATTGCAGCCGTTCCATAACTTGTAATCAAACTCTGTGTAAACAGTTTACCAATCTGGAACATACCATTATCAATGCCGCTTGGAATACCTATTCGAAGGATTTTACCAATAATTTTTCCATCCCATCCAAAACGAAAATACTTATCTATATGTAAGTCATACTTCTCATTCCGCAATAGGACAATTACAATCAGACCAGCAACAACTCGTGAAATCAAAGTTCCGTATCCAACACCTGCAATTCCCATTCCATAACCAAATACAAAAATTGCATTGCAGAGAATATTAATACCATTCATGATTGCTGACACAATCAAAGATGTCGATGCCTTTCCCATAGAACGCAACAACGAAGATGCTCCATCATATACCGAAATAAAAGGAAAGGAAAATCCTGTAATAAACAGATAAGTAACTGCCTGCTCCATAACCTCCGGTTCTACCTTTCCATAGATCAGCGTTAAAATCTGCCTGTCAAACAGTACACATATTCCAGCTATGATTACTGAAAAAATAATGCAAATTAGGATCAGCTGATTTGCAACAATCTTTCCTGTCTCTTTCTTTTTCGCCCCTAAAGCCTGGGATGCCACTACTGCTCCTCCGGTAGCCAGTGCATTGAATACATAAATAAGTAAATTACTGATGGTATTTACTAACGACACCCCCGAAACTGCAGTATCGCCTGCACCTGATACCATGATCATATCCGCCATACCAACCGTAACTGCCAAAATTTGTTCAACTACCAGGGGCAAAACTAATTTTATTAAGTACTTTCTATTAAAAATAACTTTCGTCTCTTGCATATGAACCTCCTATCTATTCCGTATAAATAATATGAAACATTTTTAAATGTAATTATGTCCCATGGAAAAGTCAAACAATTTTGGTAAATTTACGAAAAAATGTAATTTTTTAAATTATATCCAATTTATTTTGTAAAATTTACATTGTTTTCCATTTTTCGAAGTATTAAAATGCACCTCATAGCAGTGGTAACCAAATAAAATACATTACCTCACACACGAACCCGTTAACCCAATTTTTTTACTAGGAAAAGGAGTGTTGATCTTATGCAGAAATATATTGAATTATTAAGAAAACCTATGCAGGTAAAACCAGAAAGTTTGCGGGCCGCACGTCAGAAAAGTAGTTCTACGCCGCCTCACGTATATCGTTTAAATTATAACGAAAGTCCTTATGGTCTTGGTCCTCTCTCCGAGGAAGCATTAGAAAAAGCGATAAAAACTCCATACATTTATCCGGATTGGTTTTCTGTTGAATTAAAAACCAATATTGCCAAACTGTATGACCTTGATTTTGAGAACGTTGTTGTGGGACCTGGTTCCAGTGCAATGATCAACATGTTAGGAGAATTATTTATCAATCCTGGCGATGAATTCATTTTCGGAGATCCAAGTTATGAAGCCTTCCGTGATGTTGCCAATGATTATGGTGCCGTAACGGTTCCGATTCCACTGGATGATGACATGAATTATGATCTGGATGCAATGCTCGCCGCAGTAACTGATAAAACGAAAATTCTTGTTGTTGTCAATCCAAATAATCCTACAGGTACATTCATTGACTCAAAGAAATTGGAAGATTTTATTCGAAAAGTGCCAAAGCATGTTATTACGGTAATTGATGAGGCTTATCTGGAATTCGTCACAGATGAAAATTGTTACAGCATGTTAAAACTTATTAAAGAGGGCATCGACAAACCGTTAGTTATTATGAAAACATTTTCAAAGATATATGGAATGGCTGGTTTACGTGTTGGTTATGCAATTACAGATCCTGTTATGGCGGATCATTTTGGCAAATCAAGCAATGCATGGAACGTAAGTTATATTGGTCAGAAGACTGCTGCCGCTGCCACATTAGATCAAGAGCACGTCTCTATGGTTAAAAATATAAATGCGCAGGAACGTGATAAAGTCACCAAAGCACTCCGTGAATTAAATTGTAAAGTATACGACTCTCAGACAAACTTTATCTTGTTTAAGGCACCGATTGATAACATGGAAGTCTATACAAAGCTGGAAGAACAGGATGTCTTAATCGGAGCACCGATTGGAATGAACCGTGTAAGTCTTGGAAAACCCGAAATGAATGAAAAATTTATCAAAATCATGAAAGAAATCCTTTCTTAAATGCATAATAAAAAGTGTGCGATTAACGCACACTTTTGCGCGCAAGCGCGCACCATTACAGAAAAATCTCACACCATCGATCTACTGCATAATCAGATTATGCAGCAGATAACTTCGAATCACAATTGCCATTTCTTCATTCGCTGTATTCTCCGGTAAATTAAGAAGCTGTTCCGCTTTTCGAATTCGATAACGCACAGTATTGCTATGTTGAAATAATTCTTCTGATGTCTTGGCATAATCCCCATTATTTTTAATATATGAGATTACTGTTTCTAATAAATTTACATCATGAGAAGCATCATATTTCTGTAATACGAAAATACTGTCTTCCACTTCATGATACAGTATCGGATTATTTACAATCGACATGATATATTTATATACACCAATCCTTGAATATGCAATATTATTACATTCCATAAACTGACTTACAACATTTGCATTTTTTGCTTTTACAACGGATTCATTTAGTCTCTCCAATGTCATTAGTTCATCACATATTCCAATGTAAAAAGATGTTGGCTGAAACCCTGTATTTATCAAAATGTCATATACATGATTCACAATTTCCTGATAGCTTTCCGGCAAATTATCTTCCATATAAGAACAAATTAACACAACTCCATGTCCCATTTTCACAAAAGAATAGTCATGAATCCTTGTATCCCGGTACTGCCGATACATCAACCTGTCAAAATATGTGTGAATCTTAAGGTTATTCGATGTATCCCCAGACGATATACTTACTGCAATAATATTTGAATAAAAATTTGGATTAATCTCTAATGCTATTTTTTTAATTGTAGATGGCTGATGCTTTTCATTTATGATTGAATTTAGTTTCTCTTCTGCAACAACATACTGCGCGCGCGTTTTCATAGATTCATTAATACAAATAATCAGATCCTCCATGAACTGATCGTAAAATGTAAGTAATGGAACATGATAAATTTTTGCCAGCTCAATAATATCCTGTGGCAGTTCCTTTTCCGGTGGGATTTTTATCGCAATTCCGGAAACTTGTTTTTGAATCAATGTTTTTAATGTTCCATTGACTAATTCGGGGTCTTTATCTGCGAAAAAATAAGAAAGTAAAACAAAATAACCATATCCATAGCCGTCATACTCCATGCGACTGCTTTCATACTCCAATATTACAGTAGCATTCACCAAATTGCTCAGATATTTTTCGCCACAAATAATTTTAAAATCTTTAAATAAAGCTAATTCTAATATTTCACTTATTTGTATCATACTATTCCCTCTTTTCGTACTGTAAGATTAATAAAACACCACAACAATCTCTAATCACTTCCTCCTCTTAAACAACAAAAAGAAGGGCGTTGATAATCTCTATCAACGCCCTTGTTGGTTAACAAGAAGAATAGCACAACTCCGCCTTCTTGTAAATATAAACTGAAATGTCTCCTCGATTTCACCCATCTCTTAGGTTCATTAAATAAATGCTACCATATACAGAGGTAATGTAATGATGCCATCTTCATCCACACCGATATTTCCATCTGCAAATTTGTATCCATAAGAAATATCTTTATGGTTCTTCATAAGTGCCTTTAAAGAATTTGCCCTTGTATTTCCTCCTTTTACTTCAATCGGAACTACCATTCCATCTTTTTGGATTACCACGTCTATTTCCCTTTTCGTTGTCTCATTTTTATAAAAATATAGCGGATATCCTTTCTTATACAAAGCATCTGTTATTGCGTATTCATAGATACCGCCTTTGGAATTTCCCTCTAAAGTATTTTCGACAATACGCTGCTTTAATGAAAAGTTCTTCATCGCCATGAGCAATGATAAATCAGTTGTATAAGCCCGGAAAAAATCATCTCTTGCATAATCATCTAAATCAAATCTAACATCCGTCACAAGCTTACTTAAATGTACCATATCTGCACGAAGCAGCCACTCAATACTCGAAAAATACTTTTGTGCTCTGCCTCCATGCTCAACTTCTTTATATTGAAATTTATGGTTTTCTTTATCAAGCAGTTGCTTTGCAAGGGAAAGATAACATTTCTCTGCCTTTACCTTTTCTTCCGCGGTTGCATAATGCGCTATATCATACTGATATCCTAATAAGAGACTCCTCTGTATCTTATCAATCTCTCTGAAATCCTTTGTATCTACATATTTCTGTACAGCTTCCGGCATACCCCCTATTGCAATATACTGTCTGTAATAATTCATCATTTGGGAATGAATCGCCTCTGGTATCACCGTCTTTGATTCCAGATATCCACAAAGATTTACGATCATATCTTCAGAAATCCCCATTCCCCAGAGAAATTCTTCAAAATCAATTCCATACATTCTCAGATAATCGACATAACCAACCGGATACGACGATGCACGTTTATAATCAATTCCAAGAAGTGATCCCGATACAATAACATCATATCTGTTATCAATTGCCCAGAATTTAAGGGATGTGATTGCTTCCTGACACTCCTGAATCTCATCAAGAAAAATCAAAGTTTTTCCTGGCAGAATTTTCTTTTCAGGAAATCGGAAACGCATTGCCATAACCATATTATCCACCGTAAGATCACCGGAAAAAATGTCAGCAGCAGAAGCCATTTGCTTGAAGTTTATTTCAAGCAGTTCCTCATAATTGTCTTCCGCAAACCGTTCAATAATATACGTTTTTCCAGTTTGTCTGGCTCCCTGTACAACAAGACATTTTTTATTTTTTGTATTAATCCAGTTTTTTATTGAAGTAACCGCTTTTCTTTTTAACATAATGCACCCCAAAATAATGAAATTCAATTCTATAATCGCACTAAATCAACATTTTAGAAAATAAAAATGTATTATCTATCAACATTTTGGATTATTGTATCATCATCATAATTTCTAATCAAGTATAATATGTCAAAATTACATTTGTAATATTCCGCACGTTTCTCAATCAATCAAATCATTCTGGAAACTCGACAAATGCTCATACGGCAAAATCAATCGTCCACGGAAAAGCCCGCACCCATCATTCATAAGGCTGTTGTTGACTGCCGCAAACATGTTGACATCGACTTTAGACAACTCCAGTTCCTGCAACAATTTGCAACGCTCGTAAGCCTCATCAAAATAAATGCATTCCCCTTGCGGAATCACATCATTCCGGCCTCTCGCATTCTCCTGCTTTTTCTCATAAAACAAATGATTGGCTGCACCAATCTCTGCAATATCGTCCATCTCCTTGGTACGAAGCTGCATTTCCATATAGCAACGCGCGCTGTTATCAAAAAATGTAATATGAAGTGAGCGATATGCATTTGTACTCTCGCCATCAATATAATCGCGGTAATATGGACGCACCGCGTCATCCAGCAGCGGGGAATTGCTCTGTTTTATCCCTCCCGTTGGCTCTGCCGTAAATCCACGTTCTTCCAAAAACTCCGGCAATACGTTGGCAATCTGATATAAATGTCTGATTTCCTCTTTCTCACGGTCCTCTGCCTTTTCCAAATGACACCGCGGCATGGAAATTACAATGCGATAAGCAATCAAATCCCGGAAACAGTTCAGACGCTCCTTGAGCTCCGACACAGACGGATACGTTCCATTCTTGGCATAATAATCGTATATGTATTCCACAATATAGCCGTTAAATTTTCCCTCCGCACGGATCAGCGACTTGATTCGCCCTTTAAATGTAAAAGAAAGATACGGGTATTCCTGTGCCATATATTTATAGAACTCACGTATCTTCTGCGACTGTGCCGTCAGGAAATCATTGTGTTCCAAAAGTTCCATAATCTGCAACAGGAAATTACAATGCACGAGATCCACTTCATTATGTTCCTGCACCGCTGATATGCGCAAATCCTCCATATACTTTTTCAAAATGCGAAGAATCGTATCTCCTGAATATAAATAATCATTTAATGTAACCATATTATCCCCTGAACTCATACTTGCGAATCTCGCAATTTTTTATTCCAAATGCGGCAAATTCGTCATTTGTCATATCGTAAAAATAAGACTGCACCGCACGTGATATGCCGTTGTGCGCAACAAGCAGGTACACTTTCTCATCTGCCTCTTCTTTTATATCATCCAATAAATTGTATATTCGCTGGCAAAGACGCAGCATAGATTCTCCATCATCGTAATGATTCACAAAGCTCTTCTTTGCCTCGCGAAATTCTGCTCCGTCCCGTGGTGTCGATTCATATTTGCCAAAATTCTGTTCCATCAGCCTTGGTTCCACCCGCGCCGGAATCCCGGTAATCTCCGACACATATTGTGCCGTATCCGCCGCCCTGCTCAATGGCGAATATAAAATTTCATCAATGTGTATCTGTTCGTCCAAAATTTTCTGTCCCAGCTCTCTCGCCTGCTTCCGTCCATTTTCTGTCAAACCGATATCCGTTGCTCCACAGATTTTATTTTCTACATTCCACACAGTCTGTCCGTGTCTCGCAAAATAAAAGTGTCCCATATTTTTCTCCGTTATTGTATTGTTTACTTTTCTGGTAATGTACATATCTTTGGCACAAATTCCTGATTTGTGTTCCCATTGATATAATAGAAACAGAAATTTTCTATACTGCTATTATAATCTTCCGATGCGATCACCTTTTGATCCGAAACAAGTGTGACATCATCAAAATAAATACTGCCCTTGTAGTCTCCATTTCCTTTTATCTCTACATTGACAACTACCTGTCCTTTTCCTTTCGGAGCACTTATTTTTTGCCCCTGATCATCATAATAATTTGTAATTGGCATCTCTACAGGAATGACATAATATTTATTTTGCTTTGTAACATTTTTACTGCTTTTATCAAAAGAGATACCTTCTTTGTTGTCTCCCCAGCCAGCATCCGTCTCCAAATCATTTCCTGTCCAAAATCGAACCTGCGGATAAACAGTAAAACTTCCATCATTCATAAGTTCTTCCGGAACATACATTTTCATGTTCAGCGAATATGATTTTCCAAAGGTTACATTCTTGTTTTGAATAAGAAAATACATATTGAGTTTACTGTTATCACCTTCCGGGTTCTTGCGAAAATCGACGTTTGTCTCCAGCACTTTGTTAGCAGGTGCTTGTTGGACAACCACTTTTACCTTTATCGTGCTTGCTTTCGTTTTAACTGTAATAGTTGCTTTTCCCTTATGCACCCCCTTAACAATTCCTTTTCCGGTCACAGTTGCAACCTTTGTATCGGAAGATTTATAAGTAATCTTAGCTTTTGGTGTCACCTTCGCCTTAATTGCCTTAGTTTCACCTTCCCTGATTGAAATAGACTTATTTTCTACTGTTAAATTTTCTTTTGGAAGCGAAACTACCTTTGCTTTTATCTGATGTTTATAATTTCCATTCACAGAATAAGTGCATGACCCCGCTTTCCCATTACTGTAATTTGCCGTTGCTATAACTTTATTATTTACAAGAAGTTCTACGTCATCAAAATAGATATTTCCTTCATAGGCTCTATCCCCTACAACGAAAACACCGCCGGAAAGCTCTCCACTTCCTTTTGGAAAAGGAATCTCTACAGTTCCCATTCGAAATGTATTCAATTTCATTTTCACATTAATTATGTAAAATCCATTTTTTTGTGTTACACTTTTTGAATTTTTCTTAAAAGAATAGAGATTTTTACTCCCCGCCCAACCTAAATATTTTTGATTGTTTTTTCCTGTAAAAACATTAATACTCGGGTTAATCGCAATATCCCCCTTTTCCATATACTCTTCCGGTACATAGATCTTCATATTAAGTCCATAGGATTTTCCAAAGGTAACATTATCTTTTATAACCATATCCCTAAGACGGACGCTACTATTATCTCCACTATCCGGATAATCAATAAACTTAACCTTTGTTGCTAAAACTTTGTTATCTTTTGTTGCCTGTACAGGTACTGTTTGTACTGCTATGGTACTTACCACCATTACCAATGTAAGCAGAAAACTTGTCAGTTTCTTTGAAATCTTCATTATATATCTACCTCCGTTATTACCCTTATCACATTATGCTTATTTTCCGTCCGCAAAGACACTCTCATCAAATGGAATGAGCTTTACGGTATCTCTAAAGTTCTGGATTTCTTTCTCCTTGTCGTTTCCCCAATTGCCATATAAACTATATTGAATTTCATATGTTTCATCGTCATTTGCTGTCTCCACAGCTCTACTTCTAAAGCCTTTGATCACCCGTGTATTTGATTCTTCCGGCTTTTTTACTTCCTGCGCCTGTGACTCGGTTTCTGCCTGTACCGTTTCTGTTGGCTCATCTTTTGTTACCTGCTCCGTTGCCGTCTCTGGCTTGGCACTCTCTTTCGTTCCACATGCTGTCAAAGTCAACATAGATAATATTAATAAAAGCACTGCTTTCTTTTTCATAACTGCTCTCCCTTATACGAATCTATTTCTTTCATTTTACCGCCACCCCTCTACGGTGTCAACGAACGCTTCCAGACCAACAAAAAAAGGACCAACTGTCCGAAAACAATTGGTCCGCATTTCATACGATTTATTCGCAAACGTATGGCATCATAGCCAAATGACGTGCTCTCTTGATAGCAACTGTAAGAGCTCTCTGGTGCTTTGCACAGTTTCCTGTGATACGACGAGGAAGAATCTTTCCTCTCTCAGAGATGTATCTCTTTAACTTGTTGGTATCTTTATAATCGATGACATTGTCCTTGCCACAGAATACACAAACTTTTTTTCTTCTGCGCATTGGTCTTCTCTTCATAGAAGAACCTTCAGCTGTCTTATTGTAAGCCATATTCTTTACCTCCTGATTTTAATTAAACGGTAACTCTTCATCAATTCCTTCCGGAATATTCATGAAGCCATCTCCGGCAGCTCCACTTGGTGACGGAGCAGATGGTGTACTGTTGAAGTCTCCACCGCCACTTGCATTCTTGCTCTCTGCAAACTCAACGTTCTCAGCTACAACGTCTGTTGTATATACACGCTGTCCATCTTTGTTTGTATAACTGCCTGTCTGGATACGGCCTTCCAAAACAAATTTTGTTCCTTTACGACCGAATCTCTCCAAAAACTCAGCTGTTTTGCCAAAGGCAACACAGTTAATGAAATCCGCTGACTGCTCGTCATTGTCACGACGGAAACGACGGTCAACTGCAAGCGAAAATCTTGCGATAGCAGTCGAACTCTCCCCCTGTGAGTAACGGATTTCTGCGTCTCTGGTCAATCTACCCATAAGAATAACTTTATTCATACGATCTCCTACTTTCTTATATTACGCCTCGTCTTTTCTAACGCATAAGAAACGAAGAACATTGTCCATAATACGAACATCCTGCTCGATATGAGCTGGAACATCAGATGCTGCATCGAACTGAATGAAATAGTAGAAAGCTTCGCTCATCTTCTGAACGTCGTAAGCTAACTTCTTCTTACCCCATTCTTCAACTTCTGTAACAGTACCGCCTGCACGAGTGATGTACTCTTTTGCCTTCTCAACGGTTGCTGTTCTCGCATCATCTTCGATCTTTGCACTAACAACGAGTGCTAATTCATACTTGTTCATCGAAAATTTTACCTCCTTTTGGTCTCTGGCTCACAGGATATGCCTGTGAACAAGGAAAAAATAGTTATCACGAGGATATACTATATCATAATTTTCCTGCTTATGCAAGAGGTTTTCCCAGAAAAAAGCCAAAATTCCGCTTTTTATTTACTTTCTTCTTCTGCCTTACGAAGTCCTCTGGTGTTTTTCTCCACCAGTTTGCGGGTTACCATCACCTGATGACCGCATCCTAAACACTTCAAACGGAAATCTGCGCCTACACGAAGAATTTCCCATTCATTACTTCCACATGGATGCTGCTTTTTTAATTTCACAATATCGCCAACTTCATAATGATACTGGTTCATAGTGCCTCCTATAGTTCAATTTTAGAAAATACATTTCCCAGACCGTCCTGAATCAACAAATCTGCCCGTCCGTCTTTCGGCGTAGCGCTCTTGTTGATTAAAACAAGCTTATTTCCTCTATAATAATCAATAAGCCCAGCTGCCGGATATACCGCGAGCGATGTTCCGCCGATAATCAGCATGTCCGCATGGCTGATATAAAATACGGCATCCTGCAGTGTCTTCTGATTTAATCCTTCCTCATATAAAACCACATCCGGTTTCACTGGTCCGCCACACACCGGACAGATCGGTATCCCTTCTGAATGCAGCACATCTTCCGCACTCATGAACTCTCCACAGCGCTCACAATAATTGCGCAGTACACTACCATGAAGCTCCATAACATTTTTGCTTCCCGCCTTCTGATGCAGTCCGTCAATATTCTGTGTAACAATTCCTTTAAGTTTTCCAGCCTTTTCCAGTTCTGCCAGTTTATAATGCGTAATATTTGGTTTAGCATCAAGACAAAGCATTTTGTTGCGGTAAAAACGATAAAATTCTTCCGGATTATTGCGGTAAAAACTGTGACTCAAAATGGTCTCCGGCGGATACTTATACTGCTGATTATACAATCCGTCTACACTCCGGAAATCCGGAATTCCACTCTCCGTAGATACACCGGCACCTCCAAAAAATACAATATTATCGGATTCTTTTACCCACTTTAAAAATTGTTCAATTGTATCCATTATGAGCCTCCTTATGACAAATTGGTTGCAGATGCATAAGATGCGACTTCGTCGCGCATCTGCGTGGTCATAAGGAATCCTCCCACTCCGTGGGTCCCTCCTTATGACAAAAAAGAACCATATTCCAACGAATACGGTCCTTAGTTGCGGGAACAGGATTTGAACCTGTGACCTCCGGGTTATGAGCCCGGCGAGCTTCCAGACTGCTCCATCCCGCGTCGTTCAACAATTATTATAGTTCTCTTGTTATCAAAAGTCAACTCATTCAAAATAAAGCGTGTACTTCATTACAAATCAGTCCAATGATATGCAATTCTCGGCGTACCATCTTTTACATATATAATACCACATTTTGTAAAACCGTTCTTTTCCATCAGCTTTTGCATAATCCGATTATTGGCATGGGTATCCACTCTGATATTCCGGGAAATATTTTTACAGTAATCCGCAACACATTGAAACAGTCCATGCACCTGTCCATCCCCGGCAAGCCTGTGAATTGTAAGATACAGTTCGTCATTCAGCCAGTTGCCGTCTTCAATATGTTCATATGTAGGATCTGCACCTTCAAACAGTGCACATACCCCATGTATCCCATTTTTGTCGTATATTACCTTGCAGGCATTCTGATGAATGTCCGACCGAATCAGTTCTTCATCCGGATAAAAATGTCCCCATTGTGTAGGATTTCCGGATTGTATCATATAGTCCTGCGCATATTTGTATATTTTCATAATCTTCTCAAAATCTTTCAAATCGGCAATTCTTACGTTCATCATATCTTCCTCTCAAACTTTTGGTTTCACTATAACCCAAACACTTTATTGTCTCTGTAATCTTTTACAATCTGCATAAACACTCCTTTCCCGACTACCAGCCCAGATCCAGCAGCCAGTTATTCAGACTTCTCTCCCTCTCTTTTTCATCGGTAATCTCCTTTAAACCTGTATATTCACCCTTGATATTGCCGTCCACGATAAAAAGCACCCTGCCACATTTTGCCGCAACTTTCGCATCATGCGTTACCATAACGATCGTTGTCCCCTCGTTGTTTAACTTCACAAGTTCGTCCATAACCTCATTGGAGGAAGTACGGTTTAATGCGCCGGTCGGTTCATCGGCAAAAAGCAGTTTGGGGCGGTTCATCATACTTCTGCAGATACACGCGCGCTGAAGCTGTCCGCCGGAAACCTCGTTGATATCGTTATCTGCAATCTCGATGATTCCCATTTTACGCATAAGCTGCTCGCCTCTTTCCTGCTTCTCCTCCCTGCTTTCCTTTGACTTTTTACTTTCTGCTGCCGGAAGCACGATGTTATCGAGAATGGTAAGATTTTTCATCATATACATCTGCTGAAAAATGAATCCCATCTCATCCAAGCGGATTTTTGCAAGTTCCTTTTCGCTCAGTTTCGTCAAATCCTTCCCTTCAAAAAGCACCTGACCGCTCGTCGCCCGGTCCATACCCGAGATGGCATACAAAAGCGTGGATTTTCCAGAGCCGGATGGTCCCATGATTGCAACCATCTCCCCTTCTTTTACTTCAAGATTTACATTCTTTAACACATTATTCTGCCTTTTATCAATTACATAGGTTTTGCAAAGATCTTTTGCACAAAGCAATGCTGCCATAAGATTTTCCTCCATTTACTCTATATTGGTTGTGTCGTTGCTCTTAATCGTCCGGATCTGTAATGCTGTCATTCCCGATGCCAGAAGCGTCATAAGGAAAATAATGCCCGGATACAGGAAAAAGATTTTCCACGGACGGATCACATAAGCCACTTTTCCGGCCCCCATCATGCCGAATATCGGATTACCGATCAGATACGTTGCCGGAATGGAACAGATCGCCGCCAAAAGAACAGCCACAAGCGTAACAATACCGAATCGTATCATATGCCATTCCATCACCCGTCTATTGCCAAATCCCATCGCCTTAAGCACCGCGATCTGGCTTTTCTCGTCCGCAAGAAATGACCGCTCCATCAGAATACATACAAGAATTACAACGATCAGTGTAATTCCAAGAAGCAGATACTGTACCGATTCCATCGTTGATGCCGCGCCCATACAATCATCACAGTATTCTGTGGCATTCATCACTTTTTCATTGTCAAAAAGCTTTTTGATCTTTTCTTTTCGAACCTCAATCTCCTTTGCAGACGGATGGTCGTCAAAATCGATCTGATAACTCATAACATTCGCAATATAGGTAAAATCGGTCGGTGCGTCCTCGTGAAGCCGTATGACTTCTCCAAGCTGATTCATGCTTTGAAAATAAGCAACCACAACGCAGTCAAGTGTCTCTTTTCCAAAATCAATCGTTACGGTATCTCCGAGTTTCGCCCCGGTCAATTTGCTGACCGTCGGTGTAATCGCAATCTCATTTTTGTTTTGCGGAACCACCCCTTCGGTATATTCGTACTCGGATGCTTTCGTATGGATTCCCTGCTGACAACTGATGGAATAATCTTTTCCGTCAAAATGAACCTTATATTTGTACTGCGTTTCCACACACAGTTTCGCAGGCATTCCGTTTTTCTTAAACAGTGCTTCCGTTTTTGCAAAGTACTCCTCGATCTGCTTTCTTCCATCCGGATTCATACAACTCATCGCTTCCGTCAGATCGGTGTAGTACAGATCACTCCGCGTTCCGAATGTTGTAATAAACGTATCACTTCGCATGGTTGATGAGACGTTGACAAATACAAGCACAAACAACGTGCATAAAAAGAATGTGGTTATGATCGTCATGTACCGTTTCGGTGCGCTGAACACATCATTGACCGCCATAAAGAAACCGATACTTCCGTGGCTTTTAACCAGACGAAACGGCGACTTCTTCTTATAACGTTCCCCCGTCTGACCGGAACGGATCGCATCGATCGGAGAAGACTTCTTCACCAGCTTCGTGCAGCGAAAAGCATACAGCAGAATGACAATAACGACCAGAATTGCCCCCAGAACCGACAACAGGAAATGGTTATCCGCCTCCAGAACCATATTACTGCTGACCGATCGCAGTAACAGATCAGAAAACGGGATACTCATAAAAAATCCCACAAACGCTCCTATTACTGCCAACATCAGATACTTTGTCAGGTAGAGACTCCGGATCTTGAAATTGCTGATACCGATTGCTTTCATCACACCGATCTCACGAAACTCCTCAAAGATCGTAAACGTGATGGAAAACTTTAATACGACAAACGACACGATGATCAGGCAGATACTTAAAATCAGCATCGTAAACGCAACGATCATATCCATGACATAGCACATTTTTATCAGCGAACGTGCGCCGGAAAACATGATGCCCGGAGCCTGTGAAATAGCCGAAGCAATCTCCGATACGCCTGCCTCATCCTTTAGATCAATATAGCTGATCTGTCCCTGATGCCCATTGTAAATGGTTTCATCCGAAAGCAGCTTCTCGATCTCCTCCCGATGAAAAAGGAAACGGCTGTTGCCCATCATGGAAGACCCTAAAAGCGCATCTTTTGCCATACCATCCAGCGTTACCATAAAAGAAATACTGTTGTGCGTAATCCTGATTTTATCCCCCGGCTGCAAATGATTTTTCTCCATAAAATCACCGGTTGCATATGCATGCCCCGGCTTGATCTGGGTAATCTGCTTATTCTCTTTATCAAAGAATTTAAGCCGGCTGTCCTCGATGGACTGGTAAATAACAGAATTCTTTGCCTCCAGTTTTTCTCCGTGCATATCTTTCAGATTGGATTTTTCTCCGAATACAACCGGCTCAATGCGATAATCCCGGATGGATTCCATCTCATGCAGGATCTCATCGATGGACGCTTTGCTGTCCGCACCCATCGAGATGACCACATAATCGCCGATCTCCGCCTTATCCAGATAGGAATCCGTTCCGTTCATGACGGAAACAACATTGCTGATTCCGCTCGCTACGAACATCGTTGCCAGCAGAATAAAACAAAGCAATATTGCGTTCATTACTTTTTTTCTTTTCAAATCTTTTTTCAAAATACGAAAAAGCATTTTAACGTTCCTCCCCTCGTTTGATGTACTCATCTTACAGGAGAAATTATTAAACAATCCTTAAATGCACATTATGCCTTTCGCACAACAACTGTCGCGCAGAAATCATCTTCCTTAATTTCCGCAAATACTTCCCCATCCATTTTTTGCATCAACTGCCGGCTGATATACAGTCCGAGTCCCGAACCATCCGTCGAGCCGACATTGCTTCCGCGATAAAAAGAATCAAACAGATTTATGAGTTCTTCCTGCTTTAAGCTGCATCCGGAATTTCTTACCGTGATCAGTCTGCAGTCCTCTTCCTCCGAAAAGTCGATGGAAATACACTTGCCGTCCCCGTATTTGATCGCGTTTTCCAAAAGGTTCTGCAACACCTCGATCAGCCGGTCCGCATCCCCTTTCAGCAACAGATCCGTGTAGGATGCAATCTGAAATCCGGTATGTAAATTATGCAGTTTTTCCTCATAAAGTCCCCGGATCGCATCGATCACATGGGACAGATACACTTCCCCCGGATTGACACTCAGTTGCAGGAAATCCTCTCTCGATGCGAGCGTGATCTCATTGACATACTCCTCAATCTCTTTTACGTTCTTTTCAATCCCCTGACATGCTTCGACACGCCGCTTCCCGGTCGTATAAAGATTTTCTGCCAGCGCCTTCGCATACAGCCGGATCGCAGATAACGGCGTCCTGATGTCATGTGTCAGCGACAGGATCAGCGTCTTTTTTTCTTTTTGCAGCGCGAGTTCTTTTTCTTTGTTGCTCTCCAATGTTTCGCGCAGCATATCCATTCCCCATAGGAATCTGCCTAAGAATTTGCTTTTTTCGGCTTTGACCGGCACTGAGAGATTGCCTTTCGCCAGATCCTCGGTCAGCGACTGCATCTGTTCAAACGGCTTTATGATCTTCTTTCCGATATAACAAATCAGAAAAACAGACAGCAAAAACAGAATTCCCAAGGCAATATCCATGAGAATCCAGGTTCTGTCGTCTGTCTGTGTATAAATGATCCTGTAGATTGTTTCGGTTTTATCCTGCACACGCGAAATGCACGGTTCCTGATTATTTGCTGTCACATAATAAACGATATTCGCAAGTGCAATAATAAGCAGCTCCACTCCACAAAACTTTGCTGCAAATTTTTTGTAATTATTCATATCGGTATCCCGTTCCCCAAACCGTAATAATGTGTTTCGGCTTCTTCGAATTCTTCTCGATCTTTTCCCTCAGCCACTTGATATGTACCGTGAGCGTCTGCGGCTCCGATTCACTGTTGCTTCCCCAGATGCGGTTGAACAGGTATTCTTTCTTCAATGTCGTTCCTTTATTTTCGACCAGCAGTTTCAGCAGCTGGAATTCCTTTTCCGTGACATTGACCGGTGTTTGGTTCACGGTGAGTGTCTGCGTGACATTGTTCAATTTCAGATTGTCGCATACGATTTCGTCCAATGCATATTTTCGTTTGAAAATGCCGTTGATCTTGGCAATCAGAATATCGATATCATACGGCTTACAGATGTAATCATCCGCGCCGATCTGCAGCCCCTTTAACGTGCTTTCCTTGTCGTCTCTTGCAGTCGCGATCATAATATGTGCGTTTGAAGTCTCCCTTATTTTGGAACAGACGGAATAACCGTCCACCCCCGGCAGACCGATGTCAATCACAACAAGATTGGCACCGTACTGCTCAAAGATCTGAAGTGCCTTCTCCCCGGTGTCCACAAGGCTCACCGTATAATTTTCTTTTCGGAGGAAATCGCACAAAAGTGTTCCGATCTCCCTGTTGTCCTCTACAATAATAATGTCCGGCATTGTTTTCCCCCGTGATTCAAAAACTGATACCACCATATTAACATCAATCTGTAGAAGCTTCAATTACCTGATTGCGTAACAAATTAAATTTAATTATTTTGCTTGAAAATCAAGTGTTTATACCAGATTTTCCGGTGGGAAAGTCATCTGATCTATGGACCGTCACCAAAAGAAATTTTAAGCCGTTATACCGATATGACAGGAAAACCGGCACTTCCACCGGCATGGAGTTTTGGATTATGGTTGACAACTTCCTTTACTATAAACTATGATGAAAAGACAACAAGTTCTTTTATTGATGGAATGGCAGAGAGAAATATTCCACTCCGGGTATTTCATTTTGACTGCTACTGGATCAATCCGTACATTGCACAGGAAACCGACTTCTTCCGGGAAGGATTAGAACATGGATACTTTGTTATGCGCAAGGATGGAAAAGGACCACGTCAGCTGCCGGATTATGAATATTCAGATGCCGGGGGTGCAATTCAGACAGAGCTTGAAGTAAATTATACAGACAAAGGAGTTATTTAATCATATGGAACATGCATATTGGAAGCAGATGATAGAAATAGAAGAAAATGGGATTTTTCTGGTTTTTGGAATTACACGGAATGATCAGATCAAATTTTTACACTTTTCTTCCGTTCCACAGGAAGAGGATATGTCCGTACAGGAATGCAGGCAGGAGGATGAATGCCGGATGATGGATGAAGGATTTCCTCTGGTGCAGCTGGAACTGGCTGGCTATGATCGTCCATATGAGCGGCATGGAAATAAATATGTGGTGACTTCTCCCGGATGTTATCTGAAATATGAAAATATGCAGGATACAAAGAATGAATCCGGGAGAATGCTTCAGATCCGGCAGAAAGATCCTCTTACCGGAGTCTGTGTACAGACCGACATACAGTTTTATGACGGAGTGCCGGTGGCAAGATTTGTCAACCATGTAACGAATGAGGGAGAGGAGGAACAGGTACTGACATACCTGTCCTCCTTTACCTGCTCTGGAATTAAGAGAGATGGAAACTTTTTGTATATTCCGCATAATGGGTGGCAGAAAGAGCTGAACTGGCGCAGATATTCGTTTGAAGAGCTTGGATTTCCGGTGACACAGACGAAAAGTATCCGGAGAAGTTCCAAAACAATAGAAGTTTACAATACCGGGAACTGGTCCACAAAAGAGTATCTGCCGATGGGATTTCTGAGCCATCCGCAGAGTGGCGCGGGGCTGATCTGGCAGATTGAAAACAATGGTTCCTGGCATTATGAGATCGCAGACCAGAATGATCATTATGTTTTGAATGTCAGCGGGCCAAACGAGATACAGTCACATTTCAGTAAGGTGCTGCGCCCGGGAGAGACATTTGAAAGTGTGCCGGCAGCAGTGGGTGCAGTGCGGGCAGATATATCAGATGCATTTTCTGCAATAACGGAATACCGGCGAAGAATCCGCAGAAAAAACCGTGACAATGATACACTCCCAGTAATTTTTAATGATTATATGAATTGTCTGTGGGCAGATCCAACGACGGAAAAAGAATTACCGCTGATTGATGCTGCAGCAAAGGCCGGATGTGAATATTTTGTTATTGATGCCGGATGGTACGCAAAGGGAATCTGGTGGGACAGCGTAGGAGAATGGAAAGAAAGCCGCGAGCGTTTCCCAAAGGGAATCCGGCAGGTGACCGATTATATCCGGAGCAAAGGGATGATACCGGGAATCTGGCTGGAACTGGAAGTAATTGGAATCCACAGTCCGAAACTTGCAGAATTAAGTGATGACTGCTTTTTCAAACGGCACGGCAGACGGATATATGACAGAAGCCGCTATCAGCTGGATTTCCGGAATCCGGAGGTGATCGACCATGCCAATGAAGTGATCGACCGTGTTGTGAATGAATATGGCGTCGGTTATATTAAGATGGATTATAACATTGAGCCGGGGATCGGAACGGAACTGGATGCAGACAGTTTTGGAGAAGGACTGCTTGCACATGAGAGAGCATATCTAGCCTGGCTGGATACGGTATTTGAAAAATACCCGGATCTTGTGATCGAAAATTGTTCCAGTGGAGGCTTGCGCATGGACTATGCCCTGTTGTCCCGGTTAAGTATCCAGTCTACCAGTGATCAGGAAGAATATGATATGTATGCACAGATTTCTGCAAATGCAGCTACCGGTGTCGCACCGGAGCAGGCAGCAGTGTGGTCCTATCCGTTAGAGCAGGGAGACCGCGAGGAAACCATCTTTAATATGGTAAATGCGATGCTGCTTCGCATTCACCAGAGCGGGCATCTGGCGCAGCTTTCACCGGAACGGTTCCAGCTTGTAAAAGAGGGGATTGACTGTTATAAACAGATCCGCAAAGACATCAAAAACGGGCATCCGTACTGGCCGCTTGGACTTGCAAAAGCAGAGGATTCATGGATGGTATACGGAATGGAAGCACCCGCACAGGAAGGTGCGAAAACCAGAACATTTTATCTGTCTGTCTGGAGAAGAGGCGGGGAGCAGAAAGCATGCACATTTCTCCCGGTACCTGCATATAACACACCGGACTGGAACGGGGCGGATATGACAGTAAAACAGATTTATCCGGTGGAAGAGGCACAGCATGTGCGCATCAATCAGGATCATACAATCACGGTGGAATATGAGCAGCCGGTCATGGCGCGTGTTTTTGAAGTTACTATTTGACTTTTTTCTTTGAAACCAATATATTGACAGAGTAAGTTTGATTGTGTGAGGAAAAGATGTACAGAGCAGGAATTGATCTTGGTGGAACCAATATAAAAGCAGGGATTGTTGATGAACAACAGCATATAATTGCAGAAGCATCTGTGCCGACGAATGTAGAGAGACCGTATCAGGACATCATAAGGGATATGGCAGAACTGGTAAAAACGCTTTTGAAGCAGAAAGGTATCGGGGAAACACAGCTGAAGAGTATAGGAATCGGAAGCCCGGGAACGATTGATGCAGTACATGGAGTTGTGTTGTATTCCAATAATTTCGGGTGGGAAAATGTTCCGCTCACAGAGCAGTTAAGACAGTACTTTTCCTGTCCGATTGCAGTTTCCAATGATGCAAACTGTGCGGCTTTGGGTGAAGTAAAAGCCGGTGCGGCGCAGAATACAAAAAATGCGATTCTGCTGACGCTTGGAACTGGTGTGGGCGGTGGAATTATTCTCGATGGAAAGGTGTTTGAGGGCGCACATGCAGGCGGTGCCGAACTCGGACACACAAGTCTGATATGTGGCGGTGAGTCGTGCACATGCGGACGGAAAGGCTGCGTGGAGGCATATGTATCGGCGACAGCGCTGATCCGCGATGCAAAAAGAGCCGCGCAGCAGCACCCGGAATCCATCCTGAATGCGATGTGTCAGGGAGATCTTTCGCACATGAATGGAAAAATTCCGTTTGATGCTGCACAGGATGGGGATACAGCAGCAGAAAAAGTAGTAAATGATTATATTTGCTATCTTGGAGAAACCATTACAAATTTTGTCAATATTTTCCGGCCGGATATTGTTTTGTTATCGGGAGGCATCTGCAATCAGGGGAAAAAACTGACAGAGCCTCTTGAAACATACATTCAGGATAAATGCTTTGGTGGCAGCAAGGCGTTTATTCCGAAAGTTGCATGTGCGGTTCTTGGAAATAAGGCGGGAATCATCGGCGCTGCAAATCTGACAGGCGGTAAGGAAAGATAGGAAATAAAAGAAGGAGGCGCATAATGCGGCCTCCTTTTAAAATTTCATAAATGTGCAGTTAACTCCCCCCATGCACCCTCACGTCACATGAGAGCTTTCGCTTAGGGCTGCTGTATTCCTACCCTGACCCGGTTCACGAATTTGGCATGGGATTAACAAATCAATAGTACCAGACATTAAAAATGTAGTCCCTGTCCACTCAACTGCTGTACTGTACTCTCCATTTGCTTGATTTCTGCAATAATTGTCTTAGAAGCATTCTCCACTTCCTGGAAAAGCTGCTGTGCTTTATCAAACTCCTGGTTATCCACTGCCTTGACAACATTATTTCCGGTCTCATGTACTTTTTTGTAATCTTCCACTATCTTATTCCAGATAGCTCTAGCCTGTTCATTCTGTGGTTGCATTGCATTGATGAGATAACTGAATGCACTCTTTCTCTCACTTGTCTGAATATGTGTTACGGTCTTGTTGTCCACAGTGCCTTTAATGGATGCCACCCATTCATTATAGGTTGTCTCTGCTTTTTCCATATTCTTTAAAAAGAAACTGTTATCCATTACATAGAATGGGTCTTTTCCCATCTCACCGATAGTTGTAATTGCTGCATTGATGTCTTTTTCTACCTGATGTACAGGTGCTGCAGCATCTTTTAAATTAATACCAATTGTCAGTAGCTTTTGTGTCTCCTTCTGCTGTTCCTCGCACTGTTTCTGAATATTACTTGCCTGTGTTGCCATCTCATCCATAGAACTTGAAATTTCCTGGCTCACTGCTGCAAGTGAACTTACAGAATCGGTAATACGTCCTACACTCTTCTGGTTTTCATCGTTGATTTTCCATACAGAGTTAATCTTCTCATTCATATTGTTCATCGCGGTAACAGCTGCATTTGCACTGTCTGCGCTCTTTCCGGAAGCTTCTTTGATACGCTCAACGAATTCTCCCATGTTTGCCGTCATCTTCTGTGTCTCTTCTGCAAGCTTTCGGATTTCTTCGGCAACGACTGCAAATCCTTTTCCTGCTTCACCGGCTCTGGCAGCCTCAATAGACGCATTCAATGCAAGCAGATTGGTCTGTCCGGAAATACTGTTGATTCCATCAATCACCTCATTCATATGATTGATGACATCAAACAGATTCTCCATGTTATCTTTCATTTCACCGGACTCTGTAATGGTTGTCTGCGACAAATCCTTGATTTCTGTGAGCTGCTGCTGTCCATCTTCAATATTTTTATAAATGGTAGCACTCTCCTCAGATGCTGACAGAATGGTCTTCGTCAGATCTTCATGCTGATTAGACACTTCACCAGCTACGCGGGAAGTCTCCGTGGAAGCCTGAAGAATCGTATCCGTAGAATTTGCCAGATCACTTGAAATGCCACCAAGGCGATCTGTATAGTAAGTCAATGTCTTCTCCAGAGAACTGATCTGCGTGACTGCAGACAAATCTCTTTCCATTACTGTCTCCAGTTGACTACGTCCACCTACCAATCTCTGATACATTTGTCCAATCTGTGGATCTGCCTTGGTGTAATCTGTCTCCTTTAATTGAGCTACTGCCTCCAGGCAGATTTTATCTATTTTGCTTTTTCCAAATGCCATCGTAATCCTCTCCCATCATCCTTGATCTTTCGTAATATATCTTTACTTTCTATTTTGACCACTTCTTTCAATAAAGTCAACTATTTTTGTGCTTTTTCTCTAATAATTTTTCTTTTTTATATGTATTTGTATAGCATTTTTGCCACAATTTAAATATTATTGCATAATATTTCACATATAAGTTGCCAATATCACACTCGCTATTATGCCTGCGATTGTTGCAATCAATGCACCCGCCAAAGTATATCTCGTTTTCTTCACCTTCACGGACATAAAATAGATCGACATTGTATAAAAAATCGTTTCTGTACTGCTGAGCATGATCGATGCTGCCATTCCAGCGAAGGAATCACATCCATGCTCTTTGTACAGATCCAGTAAAAGCCCCGTTGCTGCCGAGGATGAAAACATTTTTACAATTGCAATCGGAAATAAGTCCGCCGGTAGATTGGTAAAAGCCAGCAATTTTTTCAGACATACGGATACAAAATCCAGGAATCCGGACGCACGCAAAACCCCGACCGCAACCATCAGTCCAATCAGTGTCGGCATAATTTCGACAACAGTACGAATACCGCTTTTTGCCCCATCAAGGAAATCTTCATATACTTTCTGATGACGCAGTAAACCGCTTCCTACGATCAAAAATAACAGCAAAGGAATTATCGCTTCTGATAGAAAAACAACAAATTGCATGCATCTTTTCCTCCATAAATGCTACCGGCTCGATGACAGTAAATGCCGCAGTTTAATAAACAATATGGCAGCTCCTGTGGACACACAGGTAGCAAGAATTGCCGGACCTACGACCGCTACGGGATTGACTGCACCATATTCTGTGCGGTATGCAATAATATTTACAGGAATCAACTGTAAAGAAGAAATATTCAATATTAAAAAATCACACATGGCATCCGTCGCATAACCCGTCCTTGCATCCAGTTTTTTTAACTGTTTCATGGCCGAAAGGCCTGCCGGTGTGGCCGCCCAGCCAAGCCCCAGTACATTTGCCACTATATTACTGGCAATATCACTTCTTGCCGGCGAAGATTTTGGAACAGAAGGAAACAGAAAATTCAGAATTGGATTCATTTTCTGTGCTATTTTTTCCAATATTCCCTGATGTTCTGCAATGCGCATGATTCCTACCCAGAATGCCATTGCTCCCGCCATGGTAATACATAGGCTGATGGCTTCTTTTGCAGAGGCTAACGCCTGATTGGTCACCGCATTCATATTTCCTGTAAAAGCCGCGTAAATGACTCCCACAAGGATCATACCACCCCATAGATAATTCATGCTTTTTATCCCGTACTTTTTCTTGCTTTCATCCTATTCCGGAAAGCATAGCAATATTCCTTACAGCGGTTATGTTTCTTTTAAAATCCGCATAGAATATATAAATTTTCTTCTTGGAGCATGCACATGAAATCGATTTTTAAAAAATACCGGATTTTCTTTGCTGCCGCTTTTCTTCTGGCTCTGTTTTTCTGCTGCCGTACTCTTTTTCCGGCGTTTCAACTGCAGCATAAGGGAAGTGAAAGCTTCAACAATTTTATTTCCCGGTTATTTGCAGATGAACTTACTTCGAACACGATGAATCTGCATTTTACACTCAAAGATTCTTCGTCTATGGGCATTGATTCTTACGAAGTAACCTTTGGAGATTTCTCGACCAAATCACAAAAAAGCAGTGCAAAAAATCTGGAGCATCTGCAAAAAGAACTGTCCCATTATTCCTATCGTGCTTTGGATGCACAAAACAAACTTACATATAAAATTCTTGAGGATACACTCAGACGTCAGCGGGCACTTGCAGAATATCCGATGTATGAAGAAGTTGTCACTCCGTCAAACGGTGTGACCTCACAGCTTCCAATTTTGCTGGCGGAATATCCTTTTTACCGCAAACAGGATGTGGATGATTACCTGACTCTTCTTGCCCAGATGGATACTTATTTTTCCAACATTCTTTCCTACGAGGAGGACAAAGCAAAAACCGGGCTTTTTATGTCGGACAAAAAATGTATGAAAGTCATCGAGGGATGTGAGATTTTTACACAACATCCGGAAGATAACTTCCTGTTATCCACATTTTCCAACCGCTTGGACACATTGAATCTGAGCGACAGTGAAAAGGAAGAATATATTGCAAAAAATAAGCAGGTAATTGCGGAGCATGTCATTCCTGCCTATTCTGAAATGATTTCCGGCCTTACGAAACTGCTCGGCTGTGGCCGGAATGATTGGGGTCTGTGCAATTATGAAGATGGAAAATCCTACTATGAAGCCCTGGTTGCCTACAATACCGGAACCGATTTCACGGTAGATGAACTCTTTCAACAGATTGCCGATGCCCGGCAGGAAGATGTGGATATCTGTACAACGATACTGGCTTCCAATCCAAAACTTGCTTCCATGGATATCAAACTGGACAGTCAGCTCACAGATGAGAACGCCATGATCGATCATTTAAAAAAGGCCATCACCAAAGACTTTCCAAAAGCCTGTGATACGACCTGTGAGATTACCCATGTGGACGAATCTCTGTCCGAATACCTTGCGCCCGCTTTCTACATCACTGCACCAATTGATGACTATTCTACGAATCGTATCTATATCAATAATGCGAACAATTACACGGATCTGTATTATTTTACGACTTTGGCCCATGAAGGCTACCCCGGTCATCTCTATCAGACCATACAATCCTACGATTATGGACTTCCACCGATCCGCTCGCTTTTCAACTATCCGGCATACACGGAAGGCTGGGCAACTTATGTGGAAATGTTAGCCTACTATTATGCCGGACTGCCCGAGGATCAGGCCAGCCTGCTGCAGCACAATCAGGCTGCCATGCTCAGCCTTTATGCCAGTTCGGATATCGGTATTCACTACTATGGATGGAAAAAGGCGGATATGCAGAAATTCTGGAAAAACTTTGGAATTGATGATGAAACGGCCATCGACTCTATCACAGATCTTGTTCTTGAAGATCCCGGTAACTATTTAAAATACTATGTAGGCTATCTGCAGTTTCGGCAGCTTCGCGAAACATGTGAAAAAAAATACGGCGACAAATTCGATGCGTCTGCTTTCCATGAAGCAATACTCCGCACCGGACCTGCGCCGTTTTCCATCGTAGAAGAACAGGTAAAACGCGCATTGCGTTGACCTTTCTTCCACTTGATACATTATTTTAAAGAAGACTCTGGTAAATATCGCGTTTGCTTACACCGCGATCTTTTGCTACCAGTTTCATCGCTTCTTTGTGGGCAATTCCCTGCGATTCATAATACTGCATATGTTCCTCAATGCTCATGGATTCCCAGCTCTGCTGCTGCTCCTTCTGAATCTGCGCACGGGATTTGCCTTCAATGACCAACACATACTCTCCACGAGGTTCATGTGTCTCATAGTACTGCAGACTTTCCCCGAACGTTGTCTGCATTTTTTCTTCATGGCGCTTGGTCAGCTCTCTGCAGATGGTAAGTCTGCGGTCACTTCCAAGTGTCTGTTCGAGTTCTTTCAGTGTCTTTACAAGATGATGCGGCGCCTCATAAACAATCATGGTGCGGGTTTCTCCTGCAAGTTCCTCAAGTACTGCCTGATGTTCCTTTTTATCCTTTGGCAAAAAAGCCTCAAACGCAAATCTTCTTGTCGGAAGTCCGGACATCGTAAGTGCTGTCACACAGGCTGCTGCACCCGGAAGCGATGTTACCTCAATACCTTCCTCATAACAAATACGCACAATATCTTCTCCCGGATCAGAAATTCCCGGAGTACCTGCATCTGTGATCAATGCAATATTTTTTCCTTCCCGCAGACGATCCACAAGCTGATAGGCTTTGTCGATTTTATTATACTCATGATAACTTGTCATAGGAGTCTTTATCTCAAAATGATTCAGCAGCTTAATCGAATTACGTGTATCCTCCGCTGCAATCAGATCAACTTCTTTTAATGTGCGCAGTACACGGAATGTAATGTCTTCCAGATTTCCAATTGGTGTTGCGCATAAATATAATGTACCGGTTCTTTTTTCTTCCATTTTCTTTATTACTTCCTGCTAATTGCTACTTTCTTGGTGTAATACGGGTCACTAAGGTATCCATCAAGTCGCAAACATCAATGATACCTTATTCTTCTTTCATCATACTATGATTTATAAATGCAGGCAAGCAAAATAAGAGCCGGAGAATTGTAGCTCCCCGGCTCTTATTCTGCGTATTTATAACTATGCATTTTTATTTTAATTCAATGGAACGAATTTCCTGACGTACTTTAAGTATCATGGATGGGCTTACGGATAATTCATCAAATCCCATCTTCAAGAAGGTCTCTGTCAGTGTTGTATCTGCTCCAAGTTCTCCACAGATACCAACCCAGCATCCACCCTTATGTCCATTATCTACAATCATCTTGAGCATCTTAAGGATTGCCGGATGATGAGAATCATAAATATTGTCAAGCTTTGGATTCTGACGGTCAATTGCCAATGTATACTGCGTCAGATCGTTTGTACCAACGGAGAAGAAATCAACTTCCTGTGCGAGTTCTTCACTCATCATAACTGCTGCAGGTGTCTCAATCATAATTCCGATTTCTACATCCTTATATGGAATCTTTTCCTCATCCAGTTCTGCTTTTACTTCTGCAATGACTTTCTTAATTTCTTTTACTTCATTTACAGAAATGATCATTGGGAACATGATGGAAATTGTTCCATAATAACTTGCACGATACAATGCACGAAGCTGTGTCTTGAATACATCTCTGCGGTCTAAGCAGATACGGATTGCGCGGTAACCCATGGCCGGATTGTCCTCTTTATCCAGATGGAAATAATCCACCTGCTTATCTGCACCAATATCGAGTGTACGGATAATTACTTTCTTTCCTGCCATAGATTCTGCAACCTTACGGTATGCTGCAAACTGCTCTTCCTCTGTCGGATAATCTGAACTCTCCAGATACAGAAATTCGCTTCGGAAAAGGCCGATTCCACCAGCATCATTTGCAATTACAGAAGCAACATCTGCAACACTTCCAATGTTTGCATAAAGATTGATTTTCGTACCATCAATGGTGACGTTTTCTTTTCCCTTTAATTCAAGGAGCAGGCGCTTTTTCTCCTCATCTGCCTCTTTTCTTTTCTGGTAAGTCTCCAGAACGGAAACAGGTGGATCGATAATAAGCTTGCCTTCATATCCGTCAACAATTCCCATCTTACCTTCTGCATCTTCCGGATAATCAATACCGATCAATGCAGGAATGTTCATGGTACGGGCAAGAATTGCCGTATGAGAATTTGTGGAACCATGTCTGGTTACAAAAGAAAGGACCTTGGATTTATCGAGCTGGACCGTCTCGCTTGGTGCAAGATCATCGGCCAGAAGAATCACAGGCTCATCTGCATTCAGGCCACCTGCACCATTTCCCTGCAATACAGCAATCACACGATTGGAAATATCTTTCACATCCGCTGCACGCTCACGCATATAATCATCATCCATAGAAGCGAACACTTCCGAAAGTGTATCTCCGGTTGTTGCAACTGCATACTCTGCATTGACTTCCTGACTCTGAATCATATTGGTAACAGACTCCACATAATCAAGATCATCCAGCATCATTTGGTGAACTTCAAAGATGGCTGCATTGACTTCTCCAACTTCCTTTAAAGCTTTCTCATATAAACCGGCGAGCTGTTCTTTTGCAGTATTTCTTGCCTCTTCAAAGCGGGCAAGTTCTGCTTCAACATCACTGATTTTTTCTCTTTTTACCTGATTATCTGCCTTGTGGTATATGGCGAGGCGGCCAATTGCCACCCCGCTGTATACGCTTTTACCCTCAATCATCATATCCTCACCTCATTCAAATTTTAGAGATTTGTCTCTAAGAATTTGCTTAATGTCTCCATTGCTGTGTCTTCCTGATCTCCATCTGTTCTTAATGTGATTTCTTCTCCGCATTTTACGCCAAGTCCCATCACACCTAAGATTCTCTTTGCATCTACTTCTTTACCGCCTTTTTCAATGGTAACCTTGCAAGGAAAAGCTGCTGCTTCCTTTACCAGAAGTCCTGCCGGACGTGCGTGGATTCCTAACTCATCTTTGATTGTATACTTGAATTCTTTCATTTTAATTTCTCCTTTTTATGATTAATTATTTTTACTTCTATTGCTGCACATCTTTTTTAATTACACCAAGCAACAATGCTGTGATTACAGAGCCAACTGCCCAAGAAACAACATACATCAGAGGATTTCCAACCGTTGCAAATACGAAAATTCCACCATGTGGAGCCATCAATGTACATCCGAACAATGAGGATAGGAATCCGGCAACTCCGGCACCAACCAGTGTACAAGGAATGACATGTAACGGATCAGATGCTGCAAATGGAATTGCTCCTTCTGTAATAAAGGAAGCTCCCATAACAAGGTTCGAAACTTTTGAATTACGTTCAGCTACTGTAAATTTCTTCGGGAAGAACCAGCATGCAAGTGCAATACCCATTGGCGGAACCATACCTCCGACCATGATGGATGCCATCGCAATATAACAAGCCTGTACTGCAGGGTCAGATATCTGCGCACCATTTTCCATTAACTTTGCTGCTGTTGCAAGCATTCCAGTACCAAATACATATGCAGCCTTATTGATTGGACCTCCCATATCAATTGCCATCATTGCACCAAGAATTAAACCAAGTACGGTGATAAAGCCTGCATTTGCAATTCCGGTAAGCATATTGCTTAAACCTGTATTAATTAATCCAATTAATGGATTAAAAATAAAACACATTAAAATACTGATAATTAAAATTCCAAGCAATGGATAGATTAAAGTTGGTTTAATTCCATCCAGTGAAGCTGGGAGTTTGGAAAATGCTTTTTTCAGGAAAAGAATAATAAAGCCTGCAAGAAAACCTGCCAAAATTCCACCTAAAAATCCGGATACGGTACTTCCTCCGTCTATTCCCTGGAATGCAAAATCAGCGATAAACTTCTGAAAACCAGTTGTTCCATCTGCCCATTGATATCCTTTTACTAATGCATTACCGCTTGAAGCTAACAAACCTCCTGTAAAACCAACAGCAAGACCCGGACGATCTGCAATCGAATATGCAATGTAACCAGCCAATACCGGAACCATCAGTCCCATGGCAAGGCCACCGCAATACTTAAAGAATGCAGAGAGAGGTGTACAGGAACCAAATACAGATCCACCCGTTGCACCATATCCTAGGATCGTATCAATCAGGAATGCAATGGCAGTCATAATACCACCACCGATAACGAACGGAAGCATGTGAGATACACCACTCATCAGATGGGTATATGTCATATGTCCGATTCCACCGGAACTCTTTTCTTCTTTTGTCTCTCTCTTTGCATCTGTTGCATGATAAACAGGTGCGTCACCACTCATCGCACGATTGATCAGCTGCTCTGCCTTATTAATACCATCTGCAACTTTGCATTCAATGACTTTCTTTCCATCAAATCGATCCATTGGAACTTTTGTATCTGCTGCAACAATAATTCCGACTGCATTTGCAATTTCCTCATCTGTCACAACATTCTTGGCACCACTCGAACCTCTTGTCTCAACCTTAATGGTATATCCAAGTTCTGCTGCTTTTTTCTCAAGTGCTTCTGCTGCCATATACGTATGTGCAATACCTGTCGGACATCCTGTCACGGCAAGAATCTGTACACCCTTCGGTGTCTCAACCGGCTGCTCTTCTTTGGCATCTTTCTCGTTCTCTGCCTCATCAATCACAGCAAGGAACTCATCCACACTCTTTGCTTCCATCAGATTTTTGGTAAAATTTTCATCCATCAGCAATACGGATAACTTACTGAGCACATCCAGATGTACATTATCCTTTGTGTTTGGAGCTGCGATAAGAAACAGAATGTGAACCGGTGCTCCGTCTAACGAATCAAATTCCACACCGCCTTTTACGACCATTGCTGCAAGTCCCGGTGCATTGACTGCATCCGACTTACAATGTGGAATGGCGATTCCTTCACCAATTCCTGTTGTTCCTTCTTCTTCTCTCGCAAAAACGCCTGCGCGATAGGTCTCAATGTTATTGATTTTTCCGCTTTTCGCCATCAAATCGACCATCTTGTTCAGGACATCTTTTTTGTCGGTTGCAGAACCATTGAGTTCAATGCTTTCTGCTGCTAATAAATCCCTGATTCTCATTGAATCTCCCTCCTAAAATAAATTTTTGTTTTTATCAATTAAGGCTTCCACTTCAGCCTTTGTTGCCAGTTCTTCCGAAAAAGCACTTGCGCTTCCTGTGCAAATTCCATAACGAAAAGCATCTGCGTAATTATGATTCTGCAGATAACCATATACAAAACCCGCCACCATGGAATCTCCTGCTCCAACAGAATTAACCACTTTTCCTTTTGGTGCTTCGCTGCGAAACTCCTGACCATCTTCTGTCACAAGCACAGCACCATCTCCAGCCATGGAAACAAGTACATTTCGTGCACCTTTTTCCTGAAGCTTCTTTGCATACTTTACAACATCATCTTTTTCTGTAATGGTCTTGTGGAAAATTTCTCCAAGTTCGTGATTGTTTGGCTTGATTAAAAATGGATGATAAGCCAATACATTCATCAGTAGATCCTTTGTTGCATCTACGACAATGTTCAGTTTCTTGCTCTGCAAATGTTCCATAATATCCATATACATGGACTCTGGCATTGTATCCGGAATGCTTCCTGCCAATACCAGGATATCTCCATCCTGCAGACTATCTAATTTCTCGTACAATTTCTTGATATCTGCCGATGCGATTGCTGGTCCCTGTCCATTGATTTCTGTCTCTTTCTGTGCACGAAGCTTTACATTGATTCGGGATGTCCCCTCAGCTACATGAATGAAATCGGTAGAGATTCCTTTTTCTTCCAACAATCGAATAATCTCCTGGCCCGTAAATCCAGCCATAAATCCCAATGCTGTATTCTCGCATCCAAGATTTTTCAGTACCATCGAAACGTTGATTCCTTTTCCTCCCGGAAAAATAATTTCCTTACTTGTTCGATTTACAATTCCTGTCATAAAATCATTAACTGTGACAATGTAATCCAACGATGGATTAAATGTTACTGTATAAATCATTTATTTTACCTCCACAATATTTTTATATTTTTTCAAAGCAGGCTTTTTTAACTCTGTTGTAATAATAGTAGCCTGCTCAAAATCCGCAAATTTTACACTGGACATCTGCTCAAACTTACTGGCATCTGCCAATACATAACACTTTTTACAGTTTGCCATAGATTTCTTTTTTACCATTGCCTCTTTTAACTCCGGTGTGGAAAAACCTTTGCTTACACTTATTCCGTTGGTTCCCCAGAATCCTTTGGTAAAATTGTATTTGTCCAAAGTTTCCACAGCTTCCTCACCAACAATGGCTTCTGTCTGCGACTTGAATTCTCCACCAAGTATATATACCCGGCAGCCTTTCTCCGACAAAAGCTTCGCATGACTAATTGCATTCGTAACAAATACCGCCTTCATTGTCTGAATGTATTCAATCATCCGCTCCGTTGTTGTACCTGCATCAAGATATACGAAATCTTCCGGCTTAATTAAGGATGCTGCATATTTTGCAATATCCGCTTTCTCACCGGCATTCAAAGCTTTACGACTCATGACATTTTCATCATGTGTACTGATGGAAGGTCTCTTTGCAACTGCACCTCCGTGTACCTTTGTCAGCAATCCATTCTCATCCATCGTATTCAAATCTCTTCGAACTGTGGATTCCGATGCGTCAAGAGCCGTCATAAGTTCTTGCATCGTCGCACTACCCTCAGTTTCTATTATGGACAATATTTTTGAAAATCTCTCCTCCGCAAGCATATACATCACTCCTTATTCGTTCACAAACGTTCAAAACCGCTCATCTATATTTGTATTATATCGGTCAGCTTTTTCAAAGTCAATCATTTTCCGTCAGAATCATTCACAAAAAGGGTCTTATAAATTTGTGCATTCGCGACAATATACAGACATATCATACAAAACATAAATATTTACTTTAAAAACCAGTTAAATGCAAACTCAGAAACTTGCTTTTACTATATAGAAAAAATACCAGAATCTCCTATACCTGCTTTTGTACAGAAAATCCTGATATTTTATAATCATTCAATGCTAACTATTATTTAATTTTATAATGCCTGTCATTCATAATGTCTCATAATGTCTATGGCGTAAAACTATGATTGTTAAAACTGTAAATGGTCCATTTCATCATAATTTTTCAACATATTATAGCTTTCCAATTTATAAGATTTATTTGAAGGATAATTCAAATAAAAGGTATCTCCTATATAAAGCCCCCGGATATCATAATTATCCACATATAAATCATCACAGGTCTCATACATGTCATTTTTAATTTCAGGAACCTTTTTTTCAAATTGCTTCACAAAATGATTGTTTTTCCATGAATAAACATAATATCTATTTCGACCATCCTGTGCATTTTCTTCTTTTTGCATCTGTCCCCATTGCTCAACATTAAATCCGATTACATTCTTTTCGCTATCGACCAGCGCAGTCTTATAATCATCCGCAGCACTACAATAATCCCCATCTATGTGAAGCGTATCAATAACCTTCAATTTTTCCGGATTGGATATATCAAACATAGTCAGCTTAACTCCCAGCTGCTCTCCTGTCACAGCATCCGTTTCGTATCCAATTCCAAGAATCTTATCCTTTCCATATGGGTGCAGATAATCAGAAAATCCCGTAATTTTAAGTTCGCCTATTACTTTTGGTGTCTCAGGGTCTGATATATCCACTGCAAAAAGCGGATCCGTATTGTGATACGTTATAAAATATGCAATATTTCCAATATATCTGGCCGCATAAATTTCTTCGCCATCCGCAATACCTGACAACTTTCCTAAAATTTGCATCTTATCATCCAGCATATATAATCTGTTTTTGGATTGCTCATCCCATTCCGTTGTAAGAACACGAAGGATATTATTCGATTCCGAAATTGCAAAAACATCTGTTATTTCTCCTTTTACGGTCTTTGATGCCACTCCAGACATATATCCATCATTATACTGAAATTTTGTAATATTAGTATAAGCTTTTTCTTTCTTATATTCTGTAGAATACAAATAGATTGCATCTGTTCCCATATAAACATTTACACTAGCATTCATGACCATCATCTGGTCAACAATCTCTGTTGGCTTCTTTACATTGACTGAAACTGCAATAAATTCGCTGTCGGCATGATTCTGCACATAAATGCATCCAGAAGGTATTTTCTTATCATTAACGAGAGGGATGATTTTTTCTTTATCACCTTTATAAGTTGTTTCATTATACAAAATACCTTTATTGGTAAATAAATATACAAAATCTCCTACTTTTCTTGAATCTGCATACGCTCCTTCGACAACTACACTTCCTTCTAACTTGGCATTTTTTCGATCTGCAATATTGTACGTTTGAAGAATACATTTCATTTTATCTGATGCATTTTTTTGTAACACAAGAAACAACTGATTGCCATCGACATACATTGTCCTTATATGTCCATTCTCCCCTAAATCCGGGTATATTTCTCCTGATATATTCATCTTTTCGTTTCTAACATCTGTAATAACAATTTTATCTTCCTTTTGCACATATATATAACTGCCATCTGTTTTTACATAGTCACTTTCGTCAACACCATCTACCTGCAGATTTGTCTGTGAATAGCTTTCCTTTTTTGTAGCACTTGCATCTTCCTTATCTTCTACCACATAGATATTACTCTCATTCATACTTCCATCAGATGCAGCTCCTTCCTTATCTTTTCCACAATAAGAAGCATATATATTGTCTGTGTCCACGAGTTTGTAAACTTCTTCATAATTACTTGCAAGATGATATGTTCCAATATCATTTTTCTTCTCCAGGTAAGCATTTGCGGAATCTAACTGAGATTGGTCGGCATCATTTCTGGTATTCTTATCCGCATCCTCGCAAGATGCTACTTGACTAGATGCATTTATCTCATCACTTTGTATATTTTTCTCTGATTCATTTCCCGTTTGTCTTGTAATAACATTATAAATTCCAGCACTGCCGATTCCTATAACCAAAGCAATTGCCGCAGCGTATTCCACAATTTTTCTTACATTGAATTTTTTGTTCTTATGCTTTTCTTCATCCACTTTTTTGTATTCTGATTTCTTATAATTCATATAATTTGATTCCTCTGATAGTTTTCTTTCCTTTAATTTTTTCTTCACATTATTCGGATCAAGTGAAGTAGGAATTTGTATATCATCTGCAGATTTTTCTATCTCTTTTAAAATATCATCCATTTTCTCTCAGTCCTTTCAATTTATTTTCCAACTTTTTCATTGCTCTGCTTTCTTTTGAACGTACCGTATTATCATTCAATTCCATAAATTGAGCGATCTCTCTTGTCTTATATCCGAAGAATAAATGCAATCCTATGATCATGCGTTCTTCTGATGATAACTCCATGAACGCTTTCCGTACCTCATAGTGTTCTTCCTTAGAATGATCCCACATATCAATATCCTCATATAATATGTCTTCACGATAATATTCCCTCATTTTTCGTTTGCATTTATTTGCTACAATCTGGTACATCCAATTTGAAAATGCTTCTTCTCTTTTTAATTTTCTTATTCCTGTAAAAGCATCCGTCACAGCCTCACTTACAACATCTTCCGCATCTTGTGGATTTTTCAATGTATAAAGTGCAAAACGATATAATTTTTTATATACGGTTGTGTATAACTCTCCAAACGCTTCTACATCTCCTTTTTTTGCCTTTTTAATTAATAAGCGCTCATTCATATTAAACTCTATAACATTTTCTCCTTTCTGATGACGTCTTCATACTATAAGTGTCATGTATTTTATATTTTGTTGCAATAATTCACATTTTTGTATGGTTTTGCAAATGTGTGTGGTATGGTTCTGAATAGTTATAAATACAATAAAAAAGACCAGTGAAATTCACTGGCCTCATTTATAAAGGTGACTGACGGATTTGAACCGACGATCAGGGAGTTGCAGTCCCACGCCTTACCACTTGGCTAAGTCACCAAAACTCCCCGAGTAGGGCTCGAACCTACAACAACTCGGTTAACAGCCGAGTGCTCTACCATTGAGCTATCGAGGATTATTAAAAAAAGTATATTCTATTTCATTATACTTTCAAAACTTCATACAGATTATTAGACTTTCTAAATTCTTTAATGCCAACATACTCGCTTCGCTCATATGTCGCCTGGTCACGATTTCATCGTGACATTTGATTAAGCCCTCGACCGATTAGTAACAGTCAGCTCCATGTGTTGCCACA
>ENA-UOJO01000552-UOJO01000552.1-human-gut-metagenome-genome-assembly--contig:-P57-NODE-552-length-58040-cov-15.044322_pt1 | contig 58040 bp, 63 predicted proteins | sample MGYA00242351_ERZ723898 | MGnify/ENA metagenome assembly ERZ723898 | reverse complement strand
TGCTGATGACATTCAGGCCGTTATTGTTGTAATAGCAGCCGTCCATCCAGTCATATAGTCAGAATAGGATCGGTTTACGAGCGCATAGGCGCTGGCAAGAGACGCCTGCTGCTTCTTATTGAGGGTATTCGCCCCAAAGATGCAGATGATCGTAGCAACGCCCGTGGCCGCAGCAGGTATGTAGCATTTCCAGCATGATTTGACGGCTTCGAGCTTTGTTGCAGCATAAGGGTCGCCATCGTGATTTCTCCTGCTGTCAGCCTTGATAAGACTATCCGCTTTCGGGGTTGCCTTGACAGCCAGAACCGCGGTTGCTACAACGCCAGCGGCTCCGATGCATGTCAGAATGGTGGGAGATGCCTTCTTCAAGCTTCTCCCGATCTTAGGGTTGAGTTTCATCTGAATTCTCCTTTCATTTCATTGCATTTAAGAGATCTAAAATATCAGCAGCGACCGAACTGGCAGTTTGAAAGATCTCGTGCATCTCTTGGTTCTCTCCTGAGTGATTTGAATAGCGAGCCATCTTCATGGCGAACTCGTTTGTGAATCTGATAAATTCGTCGACCGATCCATCGGAGCGATGATGGAGCCGCTTGCGAATGTAGTTCTCAAGCTCTCTGATCGCCCACTGCTTTGTGCTTGCCTCCTTGAACTCTTTTTTCCATTTCCAGAGAAGCGGAGGCGACCATGCATCCATGGTGTACATGTCGCACAAGATCAGTTCAAATTGCTCGATGTTCATGCTTTCTCCTTTCGTCCAAAATAAAAAGTAAAGAAGCAGTATCGGACTCGAACCGATCACCTCTTCACTGGTTTTGTGAAGCGCTCTACCACTGAGCTAACTGTTTCTCCATAATATGAGTTGCAAAATCTGCGGAAAAAGAAAAGAGCCGCATAAAACGGCTCAATTTCTCAGATTCCAATAGTCTTCAATAGTTTGTTAAGTTCTTCTTTCGTAAGGTCCGCATCCAAATCCAGATGGACATGAGTCTTATCATCAATGACTGTCGTCCGGAACTCATTGAGCTGAATATCTACTTCACAGCCCAATTTTGTCCGAAGTACCTTCTTTACGATCCTCGATACAAGTCCTGTCATGAATTTCGATTGAATCTTCATCTCATCCATACTCCTAACCCCTTTCATAGGTATTGGTATCCATAATAGGGGCTGCTGGATTGGCGCTAAATATCACGGCGGTCGAAGACCGTTTCCCAACGCTGCTTTTGCAAAGGCTTCATTTTCAGCGCCCACATGATTTGCCGAATCGTTACAGTTGGCCAGAGTCCGTCCGTACAAGTTCCGGCCCGTTCATCAAAGAATTCCTTGAATTTCGGGTGAACATAGAGGGCATCGGTCAGCCATGCATCCACCTCTGTCCAGAATGTGGACTTGGTTTCGGCATCATACCGCTGTTGGATCACAGCAAGACCTTTATCTCCGATTTCAAACAGTGTGCAGCTATCGTAGACCGGATGGTCGCAAATATAACGCTTTCCGTACATCGACAGATAAATTGTAGGCTTTTCATAGTGGTATCGCATCTCCATCTCCAAAACAAAAAGAGGAAAGCCCCTGTTACAGGGCCCTCCTCCGTTGATAATGCTTTAGTCGTCAAACATTTTGCATGACGCTTTGCAGTAAGGGTAGGGACCACCGCAAGCTTTACAACCTGCGGGCGGCATGTCGTCCCTGAAGATCAGATACTCGTCGCCTCTTTCATCGAGTCCGAGTTCCATTTCGTCTGCGCTCTCGTACTCATAATCCAATTCCTCAATTTCCCATCCACAGGACGGGCAGGCATAAATACCGCATCCGCCTTCGGGATCTTCTTTCCGATCCATCACCGCTCCGCACTTGTTGCAGATGGCGTATCCCTTATTCAGGTAGTCCATCAATTCACTACCTGCCGGTTTAATAACCTTTCTACCTTTTCTGCGCACTTTCATTACCTCCTGTTAATCTGGAAGTAGCTGCTATTATACAGTACCTCCGGTATTAAGTCGAGAGATATAAAGAGCTCTTCGGTATCTCCTTTCCATAAAGCGCCCTGCAAAATCTACGAAAAAAGCGAAGAGAGCGTGTTTTTTACACGACTCTCAACGCCTGTTGGCTCAACTCTTTCGAGTAGGCTTGAAGCGATTGAACAGATTCTTGAATGTCTGGGATGTAAATGTCCCCGTTTCCTCGAATCTCAGTCCTCTACTCATCCAAACGCCGTAGAACATCAGCGGCAATACAAGTTCCGCCGCAGCAATGCCGATCTTCGCGTACCGATCGAGCGTATTCTCGTCAAGCTGAAACGCTTTCAGTGTCGCGTCTTCGTCATGGGCTGCTTTATCCATGGCCCGACGCTCCGACTTTTCCTCGATTTCAGTTTCCGTTTTGATCTCTTCGATACGGAGCTTGTGCAGTGCTGCAAGGTTCTTGATGACCTCCGATTTCTCGTCTTTGTCAGATGCCGAGTTGAGATTATTGATCTCGGTTTCGATTGCATCATCCAGCAATTTCTTGATTTCTGCCATATTGCATTTCTCCTTTCAATAAGTTGGCTCCATAATAGGGGGTGTTATTCGTGCGGGAGGAAATTCTCGTTGCGAACGCTGAGCGTGACGGTTTTCATGCCAGAAATAGTTCGCACATCTGTGCCTAATTCGAGAAACAGAAATGGTTCGCTCGTCGGGTCAGAACGGTCGATCCGAAGATCGCCGACGGGAATGTACCTTCGCCGAAATATAAGCGTTCCGACTACAAGTCCGATGATAATGCCGACAACAATGCCAATGATGAGTTCCATGTCATACCTCCAAAATTATTTTTCAGATTTTTACCCCGGGCAATTTTCCAGATACCAATTTAGCATCTGATCCAGTTACCCGCGTGCCGGAAAATATAAAAAAGAAAGAGCCGTTGTCAGCGGCTCAATCCTTTCCATAAAGGGGTTTGCTTAATCTGCGGAACTGTCCTCGTAGATCGTCCGTTTTCTCAGAGAAGACCATGAAATGTATCTTTCCTCTCGGCAGACAGGACACCAGAACCGACTGGTCTTTCCACCGACATCGACCAGCTCGTCACTGTCAGCTTCCAGTTTGCTCCCGCAATTCGGGCAGTTGAAGCGGTAGCATTGTCTGACCGCCACATTCACAATCCGCATCTCAATCACGCTCCTTACTCAGCAGCCAGAAGAACCGCCGATACAAGTTGTAGTAGACCTCGCGGCAACAGGGGATGGCATACTGCATTTTCAAGGCATTGTAGGACAGACCCTCTGTGACCCCTCGCAAAATATAAGGATAGAGGTCACCGTCCGTACAAATGGCAGCTTGCTCGACCAGTTCCATCCGTTTGGCAAAGGATACGCGGGATTCCGCACACCTTGCAGTTGGATCGCTCCGTACTTGGCCACTCTTGACGAAAATATCAAGGTCGTTCGGACGGCTGCTCAGGCCAAGCAGAGCATTGTAGGCTTTCTTCCAGATCGGATACTGGAGGCAGAAATGCTTTAGCTCATAATACCGGTGCTTGCCGATCCAGTATGGATTTTTCTCAGACAGCTCCGGACGGATTTCCGTTGCCATTATTGTCGTTCTCCTTTCCACAAAAATCCTGTCTCCTCGTAGAGACGCTTTGGGGAGATGTAAAAGTTGATACGGCCATAGCGTGAATCCATCTCCTCGATGGTGGTGACTAATTTTCCGCTGCGAGTGGCTTTGCCAATCGGGAGCCACCCTGAGACGATGCCGGCACGGACCCATGAAGCATCTTTGCCATAAACACGGGCCGCAACAGCCACGGGGACAGACCCCTGAGGGAACTCTTGCTCGTTCATTGGCGTTTACCTCCTTTCAACGGCTATTCTAAGTTAGCAACTGCGCTTTGTTAAAACAACCTCGGTGGTCCAGTCCTGAGCTTGCCATCGGACCATCGTCATTTCGCAGGGATAGTCCTCAAAGCCGATGGTTTCGCATGTGATGAAGCCCTCCAAAACACCGATGATAACTTCAGCCTCGTACTGTTTGTACGGAAATATCAGTTCGGGAAGCTCTCTATGTACGGAACCGCAGCGAGTGCATTGAAGCCGCCGCATGGGGATCTTCCAGGTCTTTCTTCCTTTCGTCCGTACAATCCGAGTAACACGGTCATAGTATTTCAAATCGCCGCCGCATTTTGGGCAGGTTGATACATCATTTGTAATCATATACATCGCTCCATCAAAAAATAAAGTGTAGGAATATCTTGACAACTCCTACACCATAATATATGATTACAAAGGACAAATCAACTATGGAGGTGCAACTCATGCTTGTAAAATGCCCCGAATGCGAATTGCAGGTAAGCGACAAGGCTCCGGCTTGCCCTCATTGCGGCTATCCAATGAAACCGTCAGTAAAGCGAAAACCGAGAGCCAAAAACAATAAACGAAGACGCCTCCCGAACGGGTTTGGCCAAATCAGCGAAATAAAAAACCGCAACCTTCGGAATCCCTTTCGGGCAATGGTTACGGTTGGAAAGACTCAGGACGGCAAGCCCATTTGCAAACCGCTCAAGCCTGACTCATATTTTGCAACTTACAACGACGCGTATGCAGCGCTCGTAGAATATAACAAGAACCCTTACGACCTCGGCGCCGCGATCACCGTCAAAGAGCTTTACGACAAGTGGTCGGAAGAGTATTTCAAGACGCTCAAATCGGATGGCAGTTCACGAGCCATTACTTCAGCTTGGAAGTATTGCTCGGCTGTCTACGATATGCGAGTGATGGATGTCCGTGCCCGCCATGTGAAAGGCTGCATGGACGAGGGTGTTGCCACTGTCAGAGGGAAAGAGCAACACGCCAGCGCATCTATGAAGAATAAGATCAAGTCCTTATTCAATCTGATGCTTGACTATGCTCTGGAATATGAGATCGTCGACAGAAACTACTCGCGCACATTCAAGCTTACTGACGAAACGATCAAAGAGATCCAGAAAGTCAAGAAAGAGCACATACCTTTTACGGACGAAGAAATATCAAAGCTCTGGGAGCATGTCGACGATAAGAATTTCGTTGATGTGATACTCATTCAGTGTTATTCTGGATGGCGTCCACAAGAGCTCGGCCTAATTGAGCTTGCCAATGTAGACCTTGAGAATGGCACTTTCAAAGGCGGCATCAAGACCGAAGCTGGTGAAGACCGCGTCGTACCTATCCACTCAAAAATTCGCTACCTCGTGGAGCGACATTACAATAAAGCCAAAGAAATCGGCAGCCCGTATCTCTTCAACTGCAAAGACAAGCGCAGCAGCAAGACTGTGATGATGAGATATCAACGCTATAAGGCCGGCTTTGAGATGATCCGTGACGAGCTTAATCTTAACCCGGAGCATCGTCCTCACGACGGAAGAAAGCACTTTGTCACGGCCGCAAAGAAAGCCGGTATTGACGAATATGCAATCAAATACATGGTCGGTCACAAGATATCCGACATCACCGAAAAGGTCTATACCCAGCGAGAATTCGACTGGCTGAAGGAAGAAATCGAAAAAATAAAATAGGGTGTATTCTGTGTAGGAATGTCGATGTAGAAATAATATAGGAATGATATATGACTTACCTACATTTCCACACTTTCAACCACGTCTTACTACTTCTTAAACCATTGAAATAACAGCACTTAACGGTGAGCAATCTGAAAAGATGTTTCTATAACATATTTCGTTTTCTTTTTATTGATTTTGCCTGCAAATAAAACGTTCAGAATTATATCACCATCTGCTATACTTATCCTCCGAAAGGAGCTGATCGTATGAACAGCAAACACACATCGGAAGAAAAACAAAATATCATCACTGCCTACAAAGCAGGGAAACGCGTTTCTCTGCTCGTCACCGAAACAGGAATCCCACGCAGCACGATTTATGCATGGCTTACCGATGAACGAGCCGAAAATTCTGAGAAGGGAACAAGTTTCACACTGCGTGAATATCGCAGCTTGGAAAACAAGGTGAACCGGTTGAAGGGCATCATTGACATCCTGCAAAAAGCGCCCTGCACTGCGACCGCACCGTTGGAAAACCGGCTGCACGCGCTCGATGGTTTGCATGATCAATACAGCGTCCATATGCTCTGCGATGCGCTGCGCGTGCCGCGGGGCACTTTTTATAATTATCTGCTGCGCAGCAAACGCGGCTGCGCTTGGTACGACAAACGCAGGGAGGAGCTTCGTCAGAAAATTCAAACAGTCTATGACGGCAGCCGCCAGATCTACGGTGCCGGCAAAATCGCCGCTGTTTTGAAAGAGCAGGGCTGGCGCGTCAGCGAACAGATGGTGCGTGAGTTGATGCAGGATATGGGTCTGAGCAGTATCCGTCAGGGCGCGAAAAGCCAGTACGCAAAAGAGACAAAGCGGTGCAAAAACCACCTAAACCAGCGGTTTACCGCAACGCGGCCGAATGAGATCTGGGTTAGCGATGTAACCTATTTCCGCTACAAAGAAAAAGAGCTTTACATATGCGTGATTATTGACTTGTATGCACGCATGGTCGTAGGATTCCGGATTGGTCTGAAAAACAGCACGCAGCTTGTAAAAAGCACGTTTAAGATTGCGTATGAACAGCGGCAACCGCAGCTTCCTTTGTTGTTTCACACGGACCGCGGCAGCAACTACCGTTCAAACGCCTTTTGCGCCTATCTGCAATCGCTTGGTGTGACACAGTCGTTTTCCCGTGCGCACATCCCATATGATAATTCTGTCATGGAGTCGTTCTTTGCTTCAATGAAACGGGAAGAGCTTTACCGAACAAAATACCGCTCTGAGCAGGAACTCAGAGCGGCGATCGCAGAATATATCAAGTTTTACAATGAGACCCGTCCGCACGCGAAGAACGGATACAAGACACCGTTCAAGAAAGAGCAGGAATACTACGTAAATTCCAAGCAAAACGAGAAAAAATAAACCAGACTGGATAGTTCGCTTTCCGCGTTTTTTGCGTTTTGCAGTCTGGTTGTGCGCTTTTTCCATTTACACGTCCAAGATGCTTTGTGTCAAGCAAGGCGTGAAAGCATTGAAAACACAAGAGAAATAAGAAAAACACCACTGTGTCCAACTCCGGGGAGTTCGGATTGCAGTGGTGTTTTCACATGGTGACCCGTACGGGAATCGAACCCATATTACCGCCGTGAAAGGGCGGTGTCTTAACCTTTTGACCAACGGGCCTGGTAGCGGCAATCTGACTCGAACAGATGACAACACGGGTATGAACCGGGTGCTCTACCAACTGAGCTATGCCGCCATAGGTTTGTGCTGTTGGCTGAACAGCAAGATGAATTATAAAGGAAAAAGTGTGGTTTGTCAAGTATGATTCTGAGAAAATTCTAAAAAATACTTGTAGGTTTCCATGCGAGGAAAAAGCGGAAGGAGCAGGAAAAGAATGTGGAAGAATCTGGCGCTGATCGGGTGCGGCGGAACGATATATGTGATGGTGGAGCTGATTTACCGGGGAAGGAGCCACGGGAGCATGTTTCTGCTGGGCGGGGTCTGCTTCTGGCTGATCGGGCTTCTGGATGAGGTTTTTCCGAACGCGCCGCTGGGGGTGCAGATGGCGCTGGGCGCATGGGGGATTGTCTGCATGGAGTTTCTGACGGGACTGGTGGTGAATCGGTGGCTCCGGCTCGGAGTCTGGGACTACAGTGCGCAGCCGCACAACCTTCTGGGGCAGGTGTGTCTGCCGTTTGCCGCGTGGTGGGCAGTGCTGGCAGGCGCTGCGGTGATTCTGGACGATCTGCTGCGGTTTGCACTGTTCGGGGAAGCGTTTGCGCTGCCGCGGCTATTTTAAGCGGAAACCGGCTCGGCGAGGACGCCGTCTTCAAACAGCGCGGTGATGCGGACGCGGCGGATCTCATTGCGGAGGTTTTCCGCATCGCAGTAGACTTTGACATAATTCATGGTGTGGCCGGTAAAATAACCCTTTTCGGTCTGCTCAAACAGCACGTCGTGCTCGGTTCCGAGCTGGCGCGCGAGATACGCGCGGTGGAGCGCGGCAGCGGTTTCTCCGGCGACGGCAGCACGGCGCTCTTTTTCAGCCTTTTCGATCTGGTCGGGCATGGACGCGGCAGGCGTGCCCTTGCGGCGGGAGTAGGGGAAGACGTGGACGGCGGCAAGCTCGCAGGTTTGCAGGAAGGAAACGGATTGCGAAAATTCCTGCTCTGTCTCGCCGGGGAAGCCGACAATGAGATCGGTCGTGATCGCACAGCCGGGAAAGTAGCGGTGCAGGAGGCGGACACTCTCAAGATACCGTGCGGTATCATATTTGCGGTTCATGCGCTTTAAGACGGTGTCGCTGCCGCTTTGCAGGCTGAGATGGAACTGCGGGCAGAGATTTTTACAGACGGAAAGGGTTTTGCAGAAGTCTTCGTCGATGGTGCGCGGCTCTAAAGAGCCGAGGCGGATGCGGACCTCGGGTGCAGCCTGACAGATGGCAAGCAGAAGCGCCGACAGGCGGCTGCCATTTTTCCATTCCCAGCCCCAGGAGGAGATTTCGATGCCGTTGACGACGATTTCGCGGTAGCCCTCGCGGGCAAGCTTTTTCGTTTCTTCCACGGCAGCCTCCAACGGCATGGAGCGGACGCGCCCTCTGGCATAGGGGATGATGCAGTAGGTGCAGAAGTTATTGCAGCCGTCTTCGATTTTTAAAAGCGCACGGGTGCGCGCGGCAAGACCGCCGGCGGGCAGCTGCTCGAAGGCGCGGGGGAGATTGCTCGGTGCGACCTTCTCCCAATGGGCATGGTTCTTTTTATCCTGCGCCGCCTGCTCCATCTGCAGGACGAAGGCTTCGCGGTCGGCGGTGCCGACCATGACGTCGACGCCGAGGGCGCGGACCTCGTCCGGCGCGGACTGCGCATAGCAGCCGCAGACGCCGACGGCAGCGTCCGGATTGAGCTTCTGCGCGCGGCGGATGGCGTTGCGGGTTTTCTTGTCGGAGACGGCGGTGACGGTGCAGGAGTTGACGATATAGCCGTCGCACGGCTCGTCGAATTCACCGAGCGTATGACCATGGGACAGCAACATTTGTTGCATTGCCTGCGTTTCGTATTGGTTGACCTTGCACCCAAGGGTATAAAACGAGAATTTCATAGGTAAAACCACCAAACAAGTTTTTTGCTGACAAAAAATGTTTGTCTTATTTGTGTATAGTCACGACTATCATTTTTGCTTATACTATATATCAGTTTATTCGTTATATCGTTTCTCATATAGCCGTCAGCATCCGAATACAATGGTATTATATCCGACAAAGTCTTGCTTGTACAGTCTGAATCAGGAGGATTTTCCGTGAGAGAGTTTACCGTCATATTTCGCTCCGTGCAGGAGCTTTCCGAGTTTATGGCGCTGGCAAATCAGCAGCCGTTCGACGTGCTGTTCGTGCGTGCAGGCGGTGTGAGCAACGCAAAGTCCATGTTCAGCTGTCTGTCGCTGCAGCTCAATTCGCCGCAGATGGTGCGCATTCTTGCCGACGGTGTGGATGTGTCGGAGTTCTGCCAGAATATGCAGCCGTATCTGGCGCAGGGCGCGACGGCTTAAAAAGATGACAATAGGATAGAGTGGTAAAATTCCCTTCTGTTTCATACGCTTGTACCAAAGCTGAAACGGAGGGGGATTTTTTTATGAGACGATGGGCTGCAGGGCTGGTTCTGGCAGCGATGACGCTGGGGCTGATGGCGCAGACGGGAAGGGCGGCGGAGCTGGAGCTTGCCGCGCCGTCGAGCATTCTGATGGAAAAAACGACGGGCGAGGTATTGTATGAGGACAATGCCGACGAAAAGCTGCGTCCGGCAAGCGTGACGAAGGTGATGACGCTGCTGCTGGTGATGGAGGCACTCGAAGACGGCAGAATCGGTTGGGACGATATGGTGACGACCTCGGCTGCCGCGGCGGCAAAGGGCGGAAGTCAGATCTATCTGGAGGAAAACGAGCAGCTGCCGCTGACGGAGATGCTCAAGTCGGTGGTGGTTTCGTCGGCAAACGACTGCGCGTGCGCGCTGGCAGAGCATATCGCCGGGAGCGAGGCAGCGTTTGTACAGAGGATGAACGAGCGGGCGCAGGAGCTGGGTATGGCGAACACGCACTTTGCCAACTGCACGGGGCTGGATGATGGTCCGGACGCGAACGAGCATCTGACGACAGCACGGGATATTGCCATCATGTCAAGGGAGCTTTTGAAGCACGAGAAAATCAAGGAATATACGACGATCTGGATGGACACGGTCAGAAACGGGGAATTCGGGCTGAGCAATACGAATAAGCTCGTGCGGTTTTATGACGGGACGACAGGACTGAAAACGGGGTATACCTCGGGCGCAGGGTACTGCCTGTCCGCTTCTGCCGAGCGTGGCGGGATGGAACTGATCGCGGTGGTGATGCACTGCAAGACGTCTCCGGACCGGTTTGAGTCGGCAAAGGCGCTACTGAACTACGGATTTGCAAACTATGCGCTGGTAGACCCGATGGAGAATCTGACGATCGAGCCGGTGCCGGTGGTGCTGGGCAGGCAGGAGCTGGTACAGGTGCAGGCGCAGGGCGCGGGGACCATCCTGATTGACAAGGCGCTGGCGGGGTCGGTGACGTGCGCAGTGGAGCTGGATGAGAGCGTGACGGCGCCGGTTTTGAAGGGACAGCAGCTGGGGACGCTTCGGGTGGAAGCGGGCGGACGGTTGCTGCGGGAGATTGCGCTGGCTGCGGCGCAGGAGGTTCCGGCGCTGGGCTTTCCGGATATCTGGAGGATGATGCTGGAGAGAGTCTGCATGGCTGGATAAAATTGTATTTTTGCGCAGCCTTTTCTTTTTTCGGCAGGTGTAGTATAATATATTATCTAAGTGTTCAAAAATCTACGCAAACCGGGAAAGAGAGACTGCGATGATCAATGTAGAACTGTCGAGTATCTGGAGCTGTGTGTCGCTGCCGCAGCTGCTGGCATGTGAAAAGGATCTGTTTGACGCGCACCTGCATCTGCGCAGCAACCAGCCGGGTGCGCCGGAGTTTCTGGGCTGGCTCGGGCAGCCGGATGCGGTTACGGCAAAGACGATTCACGCCATCCGGAAGGCGTGCGAGACGATTTCGGGGCAGTGTGATACGCTGGTGGTGGCTGGAAGCGGAGAGGGGTATCTGGCGGCAAAGGCGGGCGTGGAAATGCTCGGCGGCAGATACCGGAATCTGCTCGACAGCCGGATGCGGATTGTATTTACCGGAGACTCGCTGGCAAGCTCGGACTGGATTGCGCTTTGCAGGCTGCTGGAGGGGCGCGAGTTTTGTCTGCTGCTTTTGAGCCGGGAGGGCGCGGAGCTGGAAATGTGTACGGCGTCGCGCGCGCTGCGGTGGCTGATGGAGCGACGGTATGGACAGGGCGCAAAGCAGCGCGTGTATGTCAGCGCGCTGCCGGAAAGCCCGCTTGCGGTGATGGCGAAGGAAGAGGGCTTTACATATCTGCCGATGGCGCAGTGTCTTGCAGGAGGCGTAAGCGCGCTGAATGCGGGGACGCTTCTGGTGCTGGCAGCGGCGGGCATTGACCCGCTGGGTGTATTGGAAGGCGCGGCGGAGGGCTTTTCGCAGTATGATCTGCGGGCGTTTGAAAATCCGGTGTGGATGTATGCAGGCGCCAGATATGCTTTGACGCAGAAGGGAAGAAGCACAGAGTGCCTGGGCTGCTTTACGCCGGACTTCGGAGCCTTCGGCGCGTGGTGGCAGCAGTATTTTCTGCGGCATACCTGCCGCGAGGGCGCGGGTGCAATGCCGGTCTATCTGCCGCTTCCCAGCGCGCTGGATGCGATGGATACGGTGGCGCAGGGAAAGGATCAGCGTGTGTTTGAGACGCTGCTGCAGGTTCCGGAGCGGTGCTTTCAGAAGGTCAACATTGAGATGGACTGGAAGGACTATGACGGGCTGGGCTTTCTGGCGGGAAAGACGCTGCTCGACGCGCAGGAAGGAAGCTTCCAGGCGGTCTTGCAGGCACACACGGATCTGGACGTGCCGGTGATTCAGGTGTCGATGCAGACGCTCGACGCGGCTGGTGTGGGTGAGCTGTTCTACTTCTTTGAGCTGGCTGGCGCAATCAGCGCGTGCGCGTGCGGTGTGGACCCGTTTGACGGCGCCTGTGCGGGCGCGAGCCGGGCGCTGGCAAAGCAGCTGCTCGGCGGGTGAGGGCGGCTATTCAAGAAAAGTTTACGAAGTTTGACGGGTTCTGCGCTTGTCTTTCCAGGCAAAACCTGATAGAATGAAACCAACCATATAAGACGCTGCGCCTTTGGCTGCGGCGAGTGCAAAAGGAGGAATGCCCTATGGTTAATATTGTGATGGGCCCCGAGGGTTCCGGAAAAACCAAGCTGCTGATCGACGCCATTTCGCGTGCGCTCAAGACCGAGTCCGGCAGCATGGTGTGCATTGAAAAAGGACATACGCTGCGCTATGACGTGGACCACCGTGTCCGTCTGATCGACGCAAGCGAGTATTCGATCAAGAGTTATACGCTGCTGCAGGGATTTATCAGCGGTCTGCATGCGGGTAATTTTGATATTACGCATATTTTCATCGACAATCTGTATAATCTTTCGCGCTCGAAGGACCCCGTGGAGACGGAGAACTTCCTCGACTGGTGCAACCTGTTCTCGGCGGAAAACGGCGTGGCGTTTACGTTTACGCTTGCCGACGACCCCAGCAATCCGCCGGAGTATATCGCACGTTATATGGACTGAGATTTATGAAAAGCGCCTGCCATCGGTAGATGGCAGGCGCTCAGTGTGTAAAAGACCTCGTAGAGTTTCGCCCCGCAGGGCGAAATAAAATGGAAATCCATGTTATCCGGCGGCTCCGCCGACCGGAAACATACTTATCGCCTCGCAAGTGTGGAATTTTGCGCCTCTGGCGCAAAATTATGCGCGCAGTCGAGGCGCAGACTCTTTTGTCAAAAAAGCGTCAGCTTTTTTGACAGTCTCAGCGCCTGCCATCGGTAGATGGCAGGCGCTTTTGGCGTTTTTGGGGTTAAAAAATCTGCAGGATATAGCCTTTGAGGTAGAGCGAATGGTCGGACGAGAGGGCGGCAGGATGGTCGCGCGACTGCATGAGAAGCTCCAAAAGGCGCGCGTCGCGCCCGGCATCATGCGCCGCTTCGCGGAGCATGGAGAAAAACAGCTCGGGCGTCATGAACTGGCTGCAGGAGCACGAGACAAGAAAGCCGCCGGGCTCGACCAGCTTCATGCAGCGCAGGTTCAGCTCCTTATAGCCGCGGTAGGCGTTATCGAGCGCTTTGCGGCTTTTGGCAAAGGCGGGAGGATCGCAGATGACGAGACCGAAGCGCCTTTGCTCGTCGGACCATGCCTTCGCGAGGTCGAAGACGTTTTCACAGACGGTGGTGATTTTTTCTTCGACGCCGTTCAGAGCAGCGTTGCGGCGGACGAGCGAGAGCGCTTGCTCGGAGACGTCGACGGCGGTGACATGCTGCGCGCCGTAGAGCGCGGCGTGGACAGAAAAGCCGCCGGTGCAGCAGCACAGATCCAAAACGGTTCTGCCGGGGCAATAGGGGCGGATGCGTCCGCGGTTTTCCTGCTGGTCGAGGAAGTGACCGGTTTTCTGCCCGTCCGGGATGCTGACGAGCATACGCGCGTCATGCTCGCGGATTTCAATCTCATCCGGAACGCTGCCATAGACGCAGGCTTTGATCTGGGGAAGTCCTTCTTTTTCGCGGACGGGAAGATCGTCACGCTCGTAGATGCCGAGGGGATGGAAGAGGTCCGCAAGAATGTCTATGAGGCCCTGCTTCCACGACTCCAAACCGAGACAGGTGATCTGAAAGCTGAGATAGCCTGCGAATTTATCGACCGTGAGTCCGGGAAGACCGTCCGTTTCTCCAAAGACGACGCGGCAGGAATCGGAAAAGCCGAGCTGCGTTCTTGCGCGCCATGCCGCTTCGATGCGGGAACGGAAAAAGTCTTGGGTAATAGCTTCGGATGGGTCGCGCGTCAGGACGCGGACGGTGATTTTGGAGCGGGAATTGAAAAAGCCGCGGGCGGCAAAGCGCAGATGCTCGTCCAATACGTCGACGATGCAGCCGTCGGTGCAGGTGTCGTCTGCCCAGTCCAGCTCGTTGTCGAAGATCAGGGGCTGACCGGCGCGGACGTCGGCGGCTTCGCCGCGGCGGAGGCATACATTCGGATAGGTCATGAGATTCTCCTGTAAAAAGATTGCCGGTGAGGGCAGGTCCATTATACCAGAATCGCGCGCGTTTGGAAGAAAAAAATAAAAATTTTCGGGAAGGTTGCCGGGTTCACGGCAACTTTCCTTTTTTTGCGCGGTAAGGGTGAGAGGCGGTTCTCGGGAAAAGGGGTGATGGTATGGCGCGGGAGCGAAAAACGGATCTGGAAAAGATCCGGCAGCAGCTGCGCAAGATGGCGTTCGGAAAGCCGAACGACTGTGTGAAGCTGGCGCTGTGTGAGGATGTGGACATTGAAAAGCTGGACCTTTCGATGCTGACGGAGATCAAGAGAAGCGAAAAGGGGACGGTGGAGATCAAGCTTCTCGACAGAACGAAGGTGCTCGAGCAGCTGGCGGCGCTTGCCGACGGCGGAGACGATGGCGCCGAACGGTTCTTGCAGGCGCTGGTGCAGGGAATGGAGCGGGAAGATGACGGCTAGCTTTTCAGAAAAGCAGCTGCGCGCGATGACGTGGTGGATGCCGAAAAGCCGGGACCATGGGTTTGACGCGCTGGTCTGCGATGGGGCGGTGCGCTCGGGAAAGACGCTTGCGATGGGGCTGGGCTTTTTCCTGTGGGCGATGAGCTGCTTTACGGGAAGGCGGTTCGCGCTGTGCGGCAAGACCAGAGGCGGCGTCAGGCGAAACGTCGTGCAGGAGCTTCTGCCGTGGCTGCGGCGGCTGGGGATGACGGTTTCGGAGAACCGGACGGCGCAGGTGCTGCGGGTCCGATTCGCGAAACGAGAAAATGAGTTCTATCTCTTTGGCGGCAAGGACGAGGGCTCGGCGGCGCTCATTCAGGGCATGACGCTGGCGGGGGTATTTCTCGACGAGGTGGTGCTGATGCCGCGCTCATTTGTCGAGCAGGCATGCGCCAGATGCTCGGTGGAGGGCAGCCGGCTGTGGTTCAGCTGCAACCCGGAGGGTCCGCAGCACTGGTTCTATCAGGAATGGATTTTGCAGGCGGAAAAGCGCAATTGCCTGCATCTGCAGTTTACGATGCAGGACAATCCTTCGCTGAGCAAAACCGTACGCAGACGCTATGAACGGCTTTACACGGGCGTTTTTTACCGGCGGTTCATTCTGGGGCAGTGGTGTCAGGCGGAGGGTCGGGTGTATGACTTCTTTGACACGGCGCTTGTCCGCCCGGCGCCCGCAGGAGGCTATGAGCAGTGGGTCATTTCGTGCGACTACGGAACGGTCAATCCGGCATCGTTCGGGCTGTGGGGCAGGCAAAACGGCGTATGGTACCGGACGGACGAGTTTTACTTTGATTCCCGGCGCGAAGGACGGCAGATGACGGACGCGGAATACGCAGGAAAGCTCCGGCAGCTTGCCGGAGGACGGACGATACGGGAGGTGATTGTGGACCCATCGGCGGCAAGCTTCATCGAGGTTCTGCGGCGCGAGGGCTGGAAGGTCCGGAAGGCGGACAACGACGTTCTGTCCGGCATCCGGCGGACGGCGGACGCACTGCGGGCGGGACGGATTGTGATCTGCGACCGGTGTACGGACTGCCTGCGGGAGATGGAGCTTTATGTTTGGGATCTGGCTGCCGGCGGGGACCGGGTGGTCAAGAAGAACGATCATGCGATGGACGATATGCGGTATTTTGTGACAGGCGTTCTGGGAAGCGGCACGGCGTTTGCTGTGTGGGCGCCGGAACGGAAAATTTGAAGGGGTGATGGCAGTGAGAAAAAAGGCAAAGGCGGGCGTCTGCAAGGCGGCGCAGATGAGAAGCGGCGCGCAGCATCCGTTCGGGATGCTGTCCGGTGTGACGGCGCTCGGCGGCGGAGAACTGGAGGTGTACCGGCAGATCCGCAATGCGGTGCCGCTTCTGGACGCGGCGATCGGGAAGCTGGTCAGGCTCACGGGCGGGTTCGAGGTCCGCTGCACAAATCCGGCAGCGGAGCGCGGATTGCGGCAGTTTCTGAAATCGGTGAATGCCGGACGCGGTCAGGTGGGCATCGAGAGTTTTCTGGCGGCATTTTTGCAGAGCATGCTGGTTTACGGCAGGGCTGTGGGCGAGATGGTGGTCGGCGGGAACGAGATTGCGGCGGTTCTGTGGGGCGATGTGACGAAGCTCTATGTGCAGGAGGGCAGCTCGCCGATGGACTTCGCGTTCGGACAGTGGCAGGACGCAGAGGTGAAGATTTTTCCAAGGCAGAATCTGATTCTCTTTGCGGCGTGGAATCCGGACGAAGAGAATCCGTACGGCGCGTCGGTGTTCCGGAGTATGCCGTTTCTGGTGGATGTGCTGCTGAAAATCTACAGCACGATCGGAACGAACTGGGAGCGGGCAGGCAATGTGCGCTACTCGGTGGTGTATAAGCCGGGCGACGCATCGGGGCAGATTGACGCGCAGGAACGAAGCGAACAGATTGCCGAGCAGTGGTCGCAGGCGATGCAGGAATCCAGGCACGGGGTGGTGCGCGATTTTGTGGCGGTCGGCGATGTGCAGATCAAGGTTATCGGAGCCGACGGGCAGATTCTCGATTCCGAGGTGCCGGTGCGGCAGATTCTGGAGCAGCTCGTGGCAAAGACGGGGCTTCCGCCGTTTCTGCTGGGGCTCAACTGGGCGTCGACCGAACGGATGAGCGCGCAGCAGACAGATTTGCTGACCTCAGAGCTGTGGGCAATCCGCCGGACGGTGGAGCCGGTTTTGCTGCGGATCTGCAGGCTGTGGATGCAGCTGCACGGATATGCGGAGGAGCCGGAGATTGTCTGGGATGAAATCAGCCTGCAGGACATTGTAGAGCAGGCGCACGCGGCGCTTTACCGGGCGCAGGCGGAAAAACTGACGGCAGAACAGGAGGAGACGACATGAAAATTACAAAGGCGGCGAGCGTGGAGCTGAGCGGCGCGCCGAGTGCGGAGCAACTGGAAAAAATCAACCGGCTGACGAAGAAAGCGGTCACGGCGGAGGAGGTCTATGTGTTTTCCGTGCGGCTGTGCGACGATCAGGTGGACCGGGACGACGAGCGGTTTTCGGAGAGCTGCATCCGCGAGCTGGCGGCGCTTTTCATCGGAAAGACCGGCGTGATGGACCATGTATGGTCGGCGGAAAAGCAGGTGGCGCGGATTTTTGACACGGAGGTGCTGGCGGAGAACGGCGTGACGTATCTCAAGGGCTGGGCGTATATGCTGCGCGGCGCGGAGACGGACGGGCTGATTCGCGAGATTGACGGCGGCATCAAAAAGGAAGTTTCCATCGGATGCGCGGTGAAGCGCAGAATGTGCTCGATCTGCGGCGCGGAGTATGGCGCGTGCGAGCATGTGAAGGGTGAGACGTATGGCGCGGAGCGCTGCGCGGCAGTTTTGTGCGAGGCGGTGGACGCCTACGAGTTTTCGTTTGTGGCAGTGCCGGCACAGAAGCAGGCGGGCGTTTTGCAGAAGCAGACGGGCGGCGGCGTACCGGTGGACGAGTTTGCGCTGAAAAAGCTGCAGATGGACGCAGAGCTCGGGAAGGCTTACCGGCAGGAGCTGGAGACGCGGGTGACGCGCGCGGCGCTGCTGCTGGGACTGGAACTGGATGCGGGACTGATGAAGCGGATTGTGCGCGGCATGGCGGCGGAGGAGCTGAAGGGGCTGAGCGAGGGTCTGGAGCGCCGGACGGCGGAGCTTTTTGCGCCGGAGCCGCAGATGACCGTGGAGCAGGACGCGGCGCGCGAGCAGAACAGCGCGTTTCTGATTTAACTGGCGGCTGGCAGGCGTCCGACAGGTGTGTCTGGCGCGGCTGCAAATATTTATTTTTAGAAGGGAGAACAAAAAATGGCAATTTCTTTTGAGGCGATCGGGCAGAAAATGGTGACGTTTGCTGCCGGAACCGGTCTGGCGGAGGGCAAGGTCTGCAAGATCTCGGCAAACGGAACGGTGGGTCCCTGCTCGGAGGAGGGCTTCTGCGGCGTGGTTTCGCAGATTCGAGGCGGCGCGGCGGGCGTCATTCTGGAGGGGTACGTGGAGCTTTCGTATGCGGGCTCGACGGCGCCTTCGCTCGGCTACGCGATTCTGACGACGGACAAGGCGGGCGAGGTGGTTCCCGGAACAAGCGGCAGAACGTGCCTGATTGTGAGCGTGGATTCGACAAACAAGAAAATCGGTCTGTTTTTATAAGAGGAAAGGAGCATAACAATGGGTTTTGATCATGTAAAGCTGGAAAAGGGCATGTACCGCGAGAGCGGCAAGACGTTTACGCAGGTTCTCGAATCGCTCGACCCGAGCGAAAACTACAAGGGCACGGCGCTCGAGGGCACGGACGCCTTCCAGCGCCAGCTCAAGCGATTTGATATCCACGCAAAGGGTGCGTACTCGGACCCGGTGGAAAAATTCTTCCGCACGATGGACTCGAGCGTCCTGTTCCCGGAGTATATTGCGCGCGCGGTCAAACAGGGCATGGAGGAAAACAATGTGCTGCCGAAGATTACGGCAAGCACGACGACCATCGATGCGATGGATTACCGAAGCGTTTATTCGGTTCCCTCCGAGCAGGACAAGATGCTCATGCAGGTATCCGAGGGCGCAAGCATTCCGGCAACCCAGGTCAAGACGAAGGCGAACCTTGTCAAGCTCAACAAGCGCGGCAGAATGCTCGTCGCGTCCTATGAGGCAATTCGCTTCCAGAAGTTGGACCTGTTTTCCGTCACGCTGCGCCAGATCGGCGCGTACATCCAGACAATGCATCTGAAAGACGCGGTGGACGTTCTGGTAAACGGCGACGGCAACAACAACGCGGCGGCAAGCTTTACCATCGGAGATAGTCCGCTTTCCGGTACGGCAGGCACGCTGACCTATCAGCAGCTGGTGGAATTCTGGGCGCAGTTTGAACCGTATGAGCTCAACTGCTTCCTGATGAATACCGGCACAATGGTCAAGATGCTGGGGCTGAGCGAGTTCCAGAATCCGCTGACGGGTCTGAACTTCCAGGGCACGGGCGCACTGTCGACGCCGCTGGGCGCGGAGCTTCTGAAGGCAAACTGCGTGGACGCCGGCAAGATTATCGGTCTGGACAGACGATACGCTCTGGAAATGGTGCAGGCGGGCGACGTGTCGGTCGAGTACGATAAGCTCATTGACCGCCAGCTCGAGCGCGCAGCCATCACGTCGATTTCCGGCTTTGGCAAGATCATGCCGGAGGCTTCGAAGGTGCTGGTGATCGGATGACGCTGTTGGAGGAGATCTATGAGGCGGCTGCGCAAGCCGCCCCCTCCGGCGCGGATGAGGAGCTTTTGCAAAGACTCTGCCGGATTTCGGCGGCGCAGTGGCAGGCGCGGCTGAAAGCGGGCGTGACGCCGGAGGACTGCCGGGAGGTATTTATCTGCGCGGCGGCATGGAGCGCGGCAGCAGGATATTTCACGCAGCAGAGCGCCGCAAGCTGGAACATTGAGAGCTTTACGGTGGGCGATGTGAGCGTGAAGACCGCAAGCGGAGAGAAGACCGCGCAGCAGACGCCGGTGCAGCGATTGACGCAGCAGGCACAGCTGCTGATGCGCCCGTTTTGCAGGGCAGAGGATTTTGCGTTCGTGGGGGTGCGCGGATGAAGGCGCTGATCGAGAGCATTCTGCAGGGCTACGGCAGCCTTGTGACGGTGCGCGACGGGCAGAGCGCAAGAACGTTCCGCGCGCTGGTGCAGCCGGTAACGGAAAAGGGCTGGGCAAGCACGCGAAAGCTCATAGAATCGCTCGGCAGGGTTCCGAAGGGGCAGTATGTGTATATCGGTCCGGCAGAAATGGAGATCAAACAGGGACAGACGGTAGAGGTCCGGCAGGAGGCGTATGTCGTCCGGCGCAGTGAGACGATGGCGCTGGGCGATGAGACGCTCTATGTATGGGCGCTTCTGACGAAGGCAGGAGGTGCGGAAAGCTGGAACAGCTGATTGAGGCGATTTTGAAGTGGCTGAAGCAGGCGGGCTTTGCGGCGGTCCGGCGGCTGCCGGAGGGCGTGTTTCCGGCGCTGACAGATACGGTAGTGGCAGTCGGAATCCGGAAGGCGGAGGCGAAGGATGCGGGGCTTTATTCGTATCTGGGCGTGCTGGAGACGGACGGAAAGCCGGTTTCGCTCTACGGAAAGCGGCTGGAAGCGGAGATCTCCATGGAGGCGCTGTGCCCCGAGGAGCAGGGCGCAAAGCGCTGCATGCAGGCGGCGGACGCGCTTGTGACGAAGCTTTCCGGCGGAGTTCCGGGTCTGACGATCAGTAGAATCTGCGCGGAGGAATGCCGGTTTGCAGCGGATGCGGACTGTTACAGCTGCAAGGTGACGGCGCATGCGCTGGCATATGTGTATGCGCTGGCAAATGAAGAGGAGACGGAGTTTACGGACTTCATATTGAAAGGAGAAGTGCAATGAGTCTGGTTTATCATGAGCGTCCGGGCGTGTATTCGAGCTACGACGCTTCGTCGATTATCGCAAGAGGCTCCACGGAGCGCGTCATCGCGCTCATCGGCAAGGCGGAGGCAAAGGCGGGGCTTTACAGGCTTCACTCGTATGCGGAGGCAAAGGAGGCGTTCGCAGAGGGAAGCGAGCTTGGCAGAATGGCGAAGCTTGCCTATCAGAACGGCGCGGGCACGGTGCTGGCAAGCCCGGTGGCGGAGGATACGCTTGAAGCGTATCAGGCGGCGCTGGCGCTGGTATTCGCGGAAAAGGAGGCTGGCTTCTGCGTGGTGGGAAGTGCGCTGGAGACGGTGCAGAAGGCGCTGCGCGACGCGGTGGAGTCTGCCTCCAAACAAAATGGCGAATGCGTCGGCATTGTGGGTCTGGCAGAGCCGACACTCAAGAATCTGACGGACCGGGCGGCGGTTCTGAACTCCGAGCGTATGGTGCTCGTTGCGCCAGATGTGTATGTCTGGGGCGAGAGCACGCTTGCCGGCGGTCAGATGGCAGCTGCGGCGCTGGCAGGCGTGCTGACCGATCAGTCGGACCCGGCGCTGCCGCTCAACGGACAGGTTCTGTATGGCATGACCGGCGTGAGCAAGATGTATGAGGATACGGAAATTGACGCGCTGGTCAAGGGCGGTGTGACGGTTTTGGAGTGCTACGGCGGCAGGGTCAGCGTGATGCGCGGCATCACGACAAGAACAAAGACCGGACAGACGGAGGATGCGACGTTCCGCGAGCTGGGCACAATTCTGGTGATCGACGACGTGATTCCTGCAATCCGCAAGAGTCTGCGGACCAAATTTGCGCGCGCCAAGAACAATGTGCTGACAAGAAATGCAATTCGCAGTCAGGTGATCGTGGAGCTGGAGGACCGGATCGAGCGCGAGATTATTGAAAGCTATGAGAATCTGACGGTGACGGCGCTGGAGTCGGACCCCACGACGTGTCTGGTAGAGTTTGAGTTTACGGTTGTGCATGGGCTGAACCGGATTTTCCTGACTGCCCATATCAGTGTTTGAGGAGGATGAGCATGGCAATTCGGAAAATTCCGACAACGGCGGATATCTATCTGGAAGTCAACGGCGTGCGTGTGGCAGTGGTGCAGAGCTACAAGGTGACGGCAAGCCGGGAAAGCAAGGCGATTTATGCCTTCGGGCAGTCGGAGCCGGTGTCGACGATTCGCGGGCAGAGCCAGTACGTGCTGGAACTGACCCGGCTTTATGCGACCGACGAGGCAATCCGCGACGGACTGAACTTCTGCGATATGGACGATTTTTCTCTTGTTGTATGCAAGCCCGATCGGAACGTGATCTATACGGGCTGCCAGTGGAAGAGTCTGCAGGAGAGCGCAGAGGTCGGCGGCAACGTGCTGGAAAAGGTCACGGTGGAAGCCGGACGCCGGATTGAAAATCTGTTATGAGCGCAGGCGAATTTCTGACGCTTTTTGCAGGCAGCGGGAAAAGACGGCTCGAGGACGGATGGGAGCTGCGCGTGGTTCCGGCATTTGCGGTGCTGCAGGCAAGGCGCGAGGCGCTGGAGCGCAGCGCGCAGGATGATGGAGCGCTCGGGCTGTGGATGAATGCGTGCGTGCTGGCAAGGGCGCTTTACAAAGACGGGCAGCGGGCGTTTTCCGACGGGGAGGCGGTGATGCAGGCAGCTTCGGCAGAAAAAATCGAACGCTGGATGCAGGCGTATGCGGCGCTGTGCCGGGAGGATAATCCGGCATGCAGCGAGGAAAACGCGCGTCTTGCGGCGCAGGCGCTGGGGCAGGAGGACTATGAGCGGCTCAAGTGGCGCGTGCTCAAGCGTTTCGGCGTTCTGCCGTCGGAGATGCGCGCGCGGCGCATGACGGACCGGGAGTATCTCTACTGCGCGGCGCAGCTGCTGCTCGACGAGCAGGAGAAACTCGAGGCAATGTGCCCCGCGTGCAGGGAGAAGGCAAAAAGGCGGCTTTGTCCGGTGTGCGGCGAGCCGGTTCCGGAGGAAAACGCAGGATTTGATGAAGGACGGTTTGAGGAGCTAAAGAATGCTGGAGTATGTGAAACGGCTTCTTCTGATGCAGACGAAGCTGGCGGCGCAGTTTGACGCCGGGCAGACGCCGGAAATCCGGGAAACTGCGCTGCATGCGGAGGCTGTGCAGACGGAAGACGCGCTGATGGACGAGACTGCGGCAAAGACACAAAAAATGGAAGCTTCCGAGCGGGCGAAGTCCGATCAGACGCAGGAACAGACAGTGGAGGACAAGCTTCGCGAGCTGACGCGCCAGACAATGCGCATGGAAAGCCTGCAGCAGCAGAAGACGGCGCAGAAAGAGCAGGAGCAGACGAGGAGGCTGGAAGCGGCAATGACCGCGCTGCAGGAGCGCCAGATGGTCGAGCTTGAAAAACGGACGCCGGAATGTGCGCCAAGCGGTCTTACGGGGAGCTACCGGCAGACAATGACGGTTGCGGGCATTGCGTCGGGTCCGTCGCAGCGGTCGATGCAGGAAATTTCACGTTTTTTTGAGCGCGACGCCAGGCGCTATGGATAAAAGGAGGGAAAAGTATGCTCAAGATGCGGTTCGGCTCGTTTGTGTGGCCGAATAATCCGAGGACCTATACGCTCAGCTGCAAGCGGCAGACGGCGGTACATAAGATTCCAATGGGCGGCTTTGCCGTGCAGGATCTGGGCAGGACGGCGACGGTAATGCAGGGCGAGGGCGAGTTTTTCGGCGCCGGGGCGTATGACACGTTTCAGGAGCTGCTGTCGGTCTTTCAGAAGGGCGGACAGCAGATGCTGGTGCATCCGGTGTGGCAGACGGCAAGCGCGTATTTTACGGAGCTTACGCTGACGCAGGAGCCGAGAGACGATTATGTGGCGTATCGGTTTACGTTCTGTGAGGCGCCGGGTGCGGCGGGTTCCGGCGCGGCAGATGACAGCCTTTCGCAGGCAATCGGCAAGCGGTTCTGCGAGGTCGGCGCGGGACAGACGCTTTGGGAAATCTGCACGGCGTACAGACTCAGCATGCAGGCGCTTCTGCGGCTCAATCCGCAGATCGCAAAGCCGAACAGCGTCGCTGCCGGAACGAGGGTACGGGTGCAATGATCGGAATGGTAACGAGCTGCACGGGCAAGCAGACGCTGCTGCCGGCGCTGCTGCAGTGGAACATCAAGCGCACGGACGGTGAACCGTGCGACAGCTTCAGCGTCCAGTTTTTGTGCGGGAAGACGACGAAGGAACTGCTGGAACAGGCAACGGAGTTCCGGGCGACGGAAAAGGGAAGGGTTGTGTTCACGGGCATTGTGGATGATTTTGAACTGCGGCTCGGGAAAGAGGGCGCAATTGCCGAACTGACCGGGCGCGGCATGGCGGCAAGGCTTATGGACATGCAGACACCGGCGGCAGAATATGTGAGCGCGCAGCTGGAGGACATTCTCAACGCCTATGTCAGACCCTGCGGCATTACGAAAATCGAGGCGGACGAGATGCCGCCGGTCCGGAATTTTGTGGTGCAGACGGGCGCGACGTGCTATCAGGCGCTTGCGGGCTTCTGCAGGCACAGCGCGGAAATTTTCCCGCGCTTTCTGGCGGACGGAACGCTGGTGCTGCGAAAGGAGGCTGCCGGAAGCAGCATCCGGCTGGGCAGTGAGATTCTGACGGCGCAGTATGTCAGAAACCGCTACGGCGTAGCGGCAAGGCAGGTGCTGATCAACACGAGAAACGGCAGCTATCAGGCGGCGGATTATGCTGGGTTTCAGGCGCTGGGCGGCACGAGGGTGCAGTATGCCGGACGAACGGGCGATAAAATCCGCGCGACGTTCCGTACGGCAAAGCAGCGGCTGGACGATACGAAGCGCGACGAGAAGCTTCTGTACGTGACGTATCCGGGGAATTTTCTGGCAGAGCCGCTGGATCAGGCTGTCGTTTCGATCGGCGCGCTCGGCATCCGCGGAACATTTACCGTGCAGGAGGCGCAGTCCGGCTGCGACGAGACGGGCGCGACCTGCACGCTGATTTTGAGGTGAAAGAACATGTGGTTATCAAGACGGGTGATGACGGATCCCAATCCGGAGGACCCAGCGACGCTCGGTACCGTGAGCATCGGCGGGCAGGTGCCCGCGGTTGTAACGGATGCGGAAAAACGGCGCGCGAAGGTGATTTCGCCGGGCGGCTACTGCTGGAATCCGGCGGCGACCGACTGCGTGCTGGTGGTCAAGGGGAACGAGCTGTATCTTGCCGGTATGCCGCAGGACGGGACAAAGGGCTTGCAGCCAGGTGAGGTGATGCTCTTTTCCAGGGGCGCAAGTGTGAAGGTGATGAATGACGGCGAGATTCATCTGGCGGGCGATGTGTACGTGGAGGGAGACCTCTATGTGAACGGACAGAAAATGGAGGTGCCGTGAATGGAAAATCTGCTCAGAGACGGAGACTATGTACCGAACGGATTCGGCGGGTTTACGAGGCTTTACGGGACGCAGGAGGTTCTGGCGCGGGCGCTGTTCCGACTGACATGCAGGCGCGGAAGCTTCCCGTTTCTGCCGGAGCTGGGAAGCAGACTCCAGGAACTGGGACGGGAAAAGCCTTCGGCAAGAGAAGCCGCGGCAAAGATCTTTTGCGCTTCGGCGCTGCGCGACATGGAACTGGAGGTGGACGACGTGCGCCTGACACAGCTGCCGGACGGGCATGCGCGCATGGAGGTCTGGCTGACAGTAGAGGATGAAAAGCAGGCATTGGAGGTGCGGATTTGAAGGAAGTAGAAGAGCTTTACGGGAAAATGCTGGCGGTTTTTGAGGAGAAGACCGGCTTTACGATGGACGATACGGCAGATCTGGCGGTCCGGCTGTATGCAGCGGCGGCGCAGATACAGTCGCTCTATGCCTACAGCGACTGGGCGATGAACCAGAGCTTCCCGCAGACGGCGACGGGTGAGTATTTGGACTACCACGCGGCGCTGCGCGGTATCACGAGAAAGGCGGGCACCAGGGCATCAGGCATTCTGCGCTTCAAGATCGATCAGGCGCTGGAAGACAACCTGCCGATTTCCGCTGGCACGGTCTGCACGACGGCGGGACTGGTCCGGTTTGTCACGACGCACGATGGCGCGATTGCGGCGGGAGAGCTGTATGCCGACATTCCGGCGGAGGCGGAAAGCGTAGGCGCAAGCGGCAACGTGGGCGCGGAGACGATTACGGTGCTGACCAGAGCGCCGGAGGGCGTTTCGGGCGTTCTCAACCCGCGCGCGTTTACCGGCGGAAGCGGTGCGGAGTCGGACGACGATCTGCGTGCGCGCGTCCTCGACAGCTTCATTCGCCTGCCGAACGGCGCGAACGCCGCGTTTTATGAGCTGCGGGCGCTGAGCCACAAGGGTGTGGATGCGGCGGTGGTCATTCCGCGCATGAACGGCATCGGAACGGTCGGCGTTGTCATTGCCGCGCCGGAGGGCGAGCCGTCGCAGGCACTTTTGCAGCAGGTGCAGGCGGATCTGGACGCGGTGCGTGAGATCGCGGTCGATGTGACGGTTCTGGCACCGGAGATTGAGACGGTTCCGGTTTCGGCGCAGATGCTTCCTAAGACGGGTGTGCGCTTTGAGACGGCAAAAATTGCGGCAGAAAAGGCAGTCAAGGCGCTCTTTACGGGCGCGCTGCTCGGGAAAAATCTCTACCGCTCGGCAATCAGCAGCGCGATTTTTGCCACAGGGCTGGTGGAAAACGTGGCGCTTTTGCAGCCGCAGGCAGACATTCCGGCAGCGGCGAAAACGCTTTGCAGACTCGGCGCGCTCACCATTACGGAGGCGGACGCATGAACTACGCAGACGAGCTTGTAAGTATGCTCCGACCGCTCGGCGTCTACAGCTTTCAGGAGGGCAGCTTTTCTCTTGCGGAGCTGCAGGCGCTGGGTGCGGCGCTGGATGCTGCGGACGAGGCGTTCGGCGCGGCGCAGAAGGAATCCATCGTCATGACGGCGCAGGACGAGGGACTGTCCAAAATGGAGGCGCTGTTCCGGAGCAAGCCTCCGGCGAAAACCGTCGATGCGCGGCGCGCGGCAATTGCGGGCTTTTTGAGAATCAGCGGCGACAGCTTTACGCTTGCGGCGCTGAACCGATGCCTTTGCGCGTGCGGCGTTGCGTGCAGCGTGGAGGAAACGGGCGAGGTGAACCGGGTGAAGGTCTGGTTTCCGGGGGTGATGGGGATTCCGGACGGCTTTGCGGAGGCGAAAATCATCATTGAGGACATTCTGCCGTGCCAGATGGGCATTACCTACTGGTTCCGCTACTGCACGTGGCAGGAGACGCAGGACTACGGTCTGACATGGGCGGACGTAAACGCCATGACGTGGCACGAATGGGAGACCTATCACGAGGACCCGGCGTAAAACCGGAAGAAGGAAGCCGCCGCAGCAGGTGATCTGCTGCGGCGGCTGTTGCGCTTTGCTGCAACCAAAACGAACGCCCCGGGCAGGTAATCCTGTCCGGGGCGTTTTGCTGTCGTATGGGAATTTTCTGCTTAATCAATGAAACGGGCGGGGTCAACGCTTTTGCCGTCCTGCCGGACGGCAAAGTGCAGATGCGAGCTCGATGCAGACTCCAGAAGCGCGCTTGCACCGACGGAGCCGATGGTATCTCCCGCGGTGACGCGCATACCGGCAGAAACGGCTGGCATGGCGGCAAGGTTGGAGTAGCAGGTCTCATAGCCTTCCGGGTGCGAGATGACGACGGTGGTGCCTAAAAATTCATCGTCGTAGACTGCGGTGACGGTGCCGGAGCAGGCGGCGCGGACAGGCTCTCCCGCCAGTGCGGCAAGATCGACGCCGTCGTGTGTGCGCCAGTCCTGCGTGGTGGCGTTGAAGGAAAGCTCCTGCATGCTGTAGGGCGCGATGCGCTCGCCCGAGACAGGCCAGACGCGGACTGAGAGCGTTTCGGCGGCAGGCGTCTGCGCGGCGGCGTCCGCCGTGTCCTGGGACCCGGCAGCGGAGCCGGACGCGGGCTTCTGCGCCTGTGTTTTTCCGCCCTGCTGCGGTTTGCTGCCGGACGAGGAGGACTTATCCTCCGGAATTTCCGCGCTGGTTGCGACGGAAAGGGTCTGCTCATTCAGGGATTTCTTCTCGGAAACAGCGCCGGACACAAACAGATAGCCGGAGATGCCGACTGCGAGAATGCACAGGAACAGGACGATGTAGTAGCCTTTCTCCTGAAGAAATTTCCTGAAGCGGTTGGATTCGGAATGTTCATTGTTTTGCATGGGTTACACCTCCTGAGCCTAGTATTGCCACGGCTCTGGAAGCATATACCTGCAAATGAAAGAATTATCTTACCCCGGCAAGCTCGCGCTCGGGCGCGAAGTAGCGGTCCAGACAGTATTTGAGGATGGTGCTTCGGGTGACGATGCCGATGAAGGCGTTTTTGTCGTCGATGACGGGGACGAAGTTCTGATCTGCGGCGACGAGGACGAGATCTTCGATGCGCGTGTCGACGCGGACGGGGTGAATTTCGCGGCGGGGGAGAATTTCGGAGATGAAGTGGTCCTCGGTCTGGCGCAGGTCCATGACGCACAGGCGCTTGAACGCCCAGAGAAGGTCACCCTCGGTCAGTACGCCGCAGTAGCTGCCGTCTTTATCGAGAACCGGCAGAGCAGTATAGCCGGAATTTTCCATACGTTCCATCGCCTGACGCAGGGTGGAGCCGGCTTCAATGTAGGAACACAGCGCCTTCGGCGTCAGGAAAAACAGAATGTTCATGTGTCTGGTCTCCTTTGATAGTTACGGCAGAAATGCCGGATTCGTGTTGGTTTTATATTTCAAGTTTACCATAACGAAGCGGGAAAGAAGTGACAGAATTGTGAATTACGCGCAAGGTTTTTATGTAAAACTTTTTTCTTGAATTTTGCCGCCGCTTCGTTTATGCTAAAGCCGGAGATCAGAATGGAGGGATGTCAATACATATGACACTGGATAAACTGCAGGTCGGCGGCAGAGGGAGAATTACAGCCGTCGGCGGAGAGGGGATTCTGCGCTGCAGACTTCTGGACATGGGACTGATTCCGCAGACCGTGGTTTCGGTCACAAAGGTCGCGCCCATGGGAGACCCGATGGAACTTCTGCTGCGCGGCTACAGTCTGACGCTGCGCAAGGAGGATGCCAGGAGCATCACCGTAGAGGAGGTGCCCGAATGATTCTTGCATTGGCGGGCAATCAAAACTGCGGAAAGACGACGCTTTTCAACCAGCTCACGGGCTCCAATCAGCATGTGGGCAATTTTCCCGGCGTAACGGTCGAGCAGAAGAGCGGGCAGGTGCGCGGGCAGAAAAACTGCACCGTGGTAGACTTGCCCGGCATTTACTCCCTGCGTCCGTATACGGCAGAAGAGATCGTGACGCGCGATTATATTCTGCGGCAGAAGCCGGACGGCATCATCAACATCGTCGACGCGACGAATCTGGAGCGCAATCTCTATCTGACGCTGCAGCTGCTGACGCTGCGCGTTCCGATGGTGCTGGCGCTCAACATGATGGACGAGCTGACCGGAAACGGCGGCAGCATCGACGTCAAGAAGATGGCGCAGACGCTCGGCATTCCGGTCGTCCCGATCTGCGCGGCGACGGCAGACGGCGTGTCGGAGCTGGTGGACGAGGCGGTGCGCGCGGCAGAAGGGAAGACTTTGCCGCAGGTGTATGATTTCTGCGAGCCGGGTCCGGTCCACCGGTGCATCCACGCGGTGTGCCATCAGATTGAGGACCATGCGCAGGCAGCGGGCATCTGCACGCGCTTTGCCGCAACGTGGCTCATCGAGGGCGATGCGTCGATGGAAGAGGTGCTCCGGCTCGACCAGAACGAAAAAGAACTGATCGAGCATTCGGTTTTGCAGATGGAGCAGGAGCGGGGACTCGACCGCAACGCGGCGCTTGCCGATATGCGCTACAGCTTCATTGAAAAGCTGGTGAAAGACGCGGTCGTCAAGCCGAAGGAGAGCCGCCAGCACAAAAGAAGCGTGCAGGCGGATAAAATCCTGACTGGCAAATACACGGCGATTCCGATTTTTATCGGCGTCATGTTCCTGATTTTCTTTTTGACGTTCCATGTGATCGGCGCGTTTCTGAGCGACCTGCTGGCGCTCGGCATTGACCGGCTGACGCAGATTGTGGACGCAGCGCTGACGGCGTATGGATTAAACCCCGTGGTGCAGAGCCTGATCATTGACGGCATTTTCGAGGGCGTGGGAAGCGTTCTGAGCTTTTTGCCCGTGATTGTGACGCTGTTTTTCTTCCTGTCTATCCTGGAAGACACGGGCTATATGGCGCGCGTGGCGTTTGTCATGGACAAGCTGCTGCGGCGCATCGGTCTTTCCGGTAAGTCGATTGTGCCGATGCTCATAGGCTTCGGCTGTACGGTGCCGGCGGTCATGGCAACAAGGACGCTGCCGTCGGAGCGCGACCGGACCATGACGATCCTGCTGACGCCCTTTATGAGCTGCTCGGCGAAGATTCCGATCTACGGCTTTTTCTCGGCGGCATTTTTCCCGGAGCATGCGGCGCTGGTGATGATTGCGCTGTATCTGTTCGGCATCCTGATGGGTATCCTTGCGGCGCTGGTTCTGGAAAAGACGGCATTCCGCGGCAGACCTGTGCCGTTTGTGATGGAGCTTCCCAATTATAGATTACCGTCGGTCAAGAGTGTGGCGCTGCTTCTGTGGGAAAAGGCAAAGGATTTTCTGGAGCGGGCGTTTACGGTCATTTTCCTGGCGACGATTGTCATCTGGTTCCTGCAGAGCTTTGATACGCGGCTGAACGTGGTAACCGACAGCGCCGGAAGTCTTCTTGCCATCATCGGACGACACATTGCGCCCGTTTTTGCGCCCTTGGGCTTTGCCGACTGGCGCTGCGCGGCGGCGCTCATCTCCGGCTTCATCGCAAAGGAGTCAGTGGTCAGCACGCTGGAAATCCTGCTCGGTACGAGCGCGTTGGGCGCACTTTTCACAACGAAAAGCGCGGTGAGCTTCCTGGTCTTTACGCTTTTGTATACGCCCTGCGTGGCTGCGATTGCGGCAATCCGGCGTGAGGTCGGCTCGGGGTTCCGCGCGGGCGTTATTGCGCTTTGTCAGTGCTGTGTGGCATATCTGGCGGCGTTTGCGGTATTTTCGCTGCTGCGGCTTTAGGAGGTCGGCATGGGAGCTTTGATTCTGGCGCTTCTGGCGCTCTGGATTGTCCTTGCCGTGCGGAAGCGGAAAAAATCCGGCGGCGGGTGCGGCTGCCCCGGCTGCACGGGAAAACCGGACGAGTGTAAAAAATAAACAGCATGCGCCTCCCCGCGGTCTCATACGCTGAGAACGGGGAGGCGGTTTTTATGGGGGAATATCTAAAGCGCAACGGAAGGCTGCTGCTTGCGGCAGTGGTGATTGTGCTGTTCTGCGCGGCGCTGCCGGAGCTGTTTGCGGCAGGCAAGGCAATCGAAACAGGCTCGTGGGGGCTGAGCTTCCGCGAGGAGGGAAAAGAGCCGGTCGGAAATGCCAGCCAGCAGGCGCTCGAGGACTACGACGCGGTCTACGTGGGAGACGGAAAAGAAAAGGTGATCTACCTGACCTTTGATGCAGGCTTCGAAAACGGCTACACGGCGTCGATTCTCGATACCCTCCAGGCGCACAATGTGCCCGCGTGCTTTTTCGTCGTGGGAAACTATCTGGAAACCGCGCCGGAGCTGGTCCGGCGGATGGTGAACGAAGGGCACATCGTTGGCAACCACACGTACCACCACTACGACATGTCGAAAATTTCCGATGCGGCAAGCTTTCGGAAGGAGCTTTCCGACGTGGAGACGCTCTATGAGCAGACGACGGGCGAGGTCATGCAAAAATACTACCGCCCGCCGCAGGGTATTTACAGCGAGGAAAACCTGCGCATGGCAAAGCAGCTCGGCTATCGGACGGTGTTCTGGAGCCTTGCCTATGTCGACTGGTATCAGGACGATCAGCCGACGAAGGAGCAGGCGTTTTCCAAGCTTCTTCCCCGCATCCATCCGGGCGCGGTGGTGCTGCTGCACTCGACATCGCGGACAAACGCGGAAATTTTAGACGAGCTGCTGACAAAATGGGAGACTATGGGCTACCGGTTTGCAAGCCTCGACGAGCTGTATGAAGCCGGTGCATGAGGAACCAATTGCGGGGCGCTGCATAACATGGAATGAGCGAGCGACAGACGCTACGTTATATTTCAGGAGGTTTCGTTATGTCTTGCAATAATTCTTCCGGTATCTGCGCCTTCGGCAACAGCTGGTGGTGGATCATTGTTCTGGTCATTATTTTTGTCCTGTGGAACGGGAACAGCAATGGCTGCGGCTGCGGCTGCGACAACGGCTGCTGCTGAACCCCGGACATAAAGGAAGGCGGCATTGCCGCCTTCCTTTACGTTATGGCGGAAAAAGCTGCGGACCGTTAGATTTTGCTTGTGTTTCCGCGCAGAACGCGATACAATCAATCGTAATACATTGCTGGAGGAGAGCGCGATGAAAAAGCTGCTGCTGCGCCTGTTTGTGAAGAACTACACCGATACGCGAAATCCGGCGGTCCGGACGCAATATGGAAAGCTTGCCGGCATCACCGGCATTTTCTGCAATCTTTTGCTGTTCGCGGGAAAGCTGGTGGTGGGGACGCTCTGCAAAAGTGTTTCCATTACTGCCGACGCCGTCAATAATCTGTCAGACGCCTCCAGCTCGGTCGTAACGCTTCTGGGTTTCAAGTTTGCCGGAAAGCCTGCTGACCCGGAGCACCCGTATGGGCACAACCGGATGGAATATCTGTCGGGGCTTTGCGTGGCGGTAATGATTCTGCTCATTGGCGCGGAGCTGGTCAAAACCTCAGTGGCTAGGATTGTCTCGCCGGAGCCTGTGGAATTTTCACTCGCAATTGTGCTGGTGCTGGTGGGCTCCATTCTGCTCAAGCTCTGGATGGCGGGCTTTAACCGCTCGCTCGGCATGGCAATTGATTCTGCTGCGCTTGCCGCGGCGGCAGCGGATAGCCGCAACGACGTGATTGCGACCGGCGCGGTGCTGGTATCCTGCGTGGTCGGAAAGCTGACGGGCGCCAGAATTGACGGCTGGACCGGGCTTTGCGTGGCACTTTTTATTCTGTGGTCCGGCATCGGCATTGCGAAAGACACCATCGACCCGCTGCTCGGCATGGCGCCGGATGAACATCTGGTCCGGCAGATTACAGATCTGCTGCTCGCGCAGGACAAGGTTCTCGGCGTCCATGATCTCATGATTCACGACTACGGACCCGGCAGGCGCTTTGCAAGCGCGCATGTGGAGATGGACTACCGCGAGGATGTTTTGGACGCGCACGAGCGGATTGACGAGCTGGAGCGGCAGGTGAGAAAAGAACTCGGCGTGGAGCTGGTCATTCATTACGACCCGATTGTCACCGACGACGAGGAGCTGACGCGGATTCATGCACGCGTGGTGGAAATTCTCAAGGGGGTCGATCCCCAGCTTGCGGTCCACGATTTTCGCATGGTGCGCGGCAGCCGGCATACAAACGTCATTTTTGACATGGTTCTGCCGTTTTCCATGGAAAGCCGGAAGCAGGAGCTGCGCGAGCTGGTAGAGCGCGAACTGCAGACGGACGGAAAGCAGTACCACGCGGTCATTACCTTCGACATGCAGGCGTTCAACGAGCTGCCGGAAAAGTCCGTATCTCCGGAAAAAACCTGAGCTTCCGGTGGAAATTAGGCTTTACTTTTTGGATGCCGTGTGGTATTCTTAATAAGCTGGCGCAATGCGCCGGAGCCCCTGCGCTCAGTTCCGGGAGACAGCCTGGTTTTTACACGGGCGATTCTGCCATACCTGCAACTTAGGCAGTGGGAAATGATTTTTGAAAGGTGGAAACACACTATGATGCGCAAAGAAGAAAAGACTGCTATCATTGAGCAGTACGCAACCCATCCCGGCGACACCGGTTCTCCCGAGGTCCAGATCGCTGTCCTGACCTCCAGAATCAACGAGCTGACCGAGCACCTGCGTGTTCACAAGCACGACAACCACTCCCGCCGCGGTCTTCTGATGATGGTCGGTAAGCGCAGAAGCCTGCTTGACTATCTTGCCAAGAAGGACATCAACCGCTATCGTGCAATCGTTGCAAAGCTGGGTCTGCGTAAGTAAATCCGCAAATAAAAAGGGCGGTCGCAGACCGCCCTTTTTAAGCACGTCAACCAATCCAACCAGCGCATGGGAGCTCGCTTTAGCAGTTGAAAGTAGCGCCTGCGGTCAGACGCCAGTTTCAAGTGCTAAACCTCCCACGCGCGCACAAAAAACACACAGGAGGTTCTTTCATGATTACGCACAAGCAGTACCCGAATCACCACATTTTTGAAACCGAAATCGGTGGGCGCACCTTTACGGTCGAGACCGGCAAGGTCGCTGAGCTCTGCAACGCCGAAGCAATCTGCCGCTACGGAGACACTGTCGTCCTCGTTACCGCGGTTGCATCGCCCCTGCCCAAGTCCGGCATCGACTATTTCCCGCTGACCATCGAGGTCGAAGAGCGGATGTACGCCGTCGGCAGAATCCCGGGCTCGTTTAACCGCCGCGAGGGTAAGCCCTCCGACCGAGGCGTTCTCATCTCGCGTCTGATCGACCGCCCGATGCGCCCGCTGTTCGATGAAGAGCTTCGCAACGACGTTGTTCTGACGAACACCATTCTTGCCCAGGACTACGATAACCCCGTGGAAATCGTCGCGTCCATCGGCTCGTCTCTCGTCATCGCCTATTCCGACATTCCCTGGAACGGTCCGACGGCGACCACCAATGTCTGCTATCTCGATGGCAAGTATATTGTCAACCCCTCGCAGGACGAGCGCAACGCCTGCCAGTGCTTCGTGACCATCGCGTCGACCCATGAGAAGGTCGTCATGATCGAGACCGAGGCAAACGAAGTCAAAGAAGACATCCTCATGGAGTGCATCAAGCTTGCCCATGAGACCAACGTCAAGGTTGTCGAGTTCATCAACACCATCGTCGACACCATCGGCAAGCCCAAGTTCACCTTCGAAAAGGCTGCTGTCAACCACGAGATGCTCGACGATCTGTGTGAGTACGGTCTGGACAAGATCGCCTACGCCCTCGACACCGACGACAAGAACGTCCGCGAAGAGCGCCTGACCGCTGCCGTCGTCGATTTCAAGGAGAAGTTCGGTGAAAAGTACGCAGACGACTGGGACATCCAGATCGATGTGTGCCTGTACAAGATGCAGAAGAAGATCGTCAAAAAGTGGCTGCTCGAGGGCAAGCGTGTCGACGGTCGTACGCCCGATGAAATCCGCCCGCTGGATGCCGAGGTCGGCGTTCTGCCGCGCGTCCACGGCTCGGGTCTGTTCACCCGCGGTCAGACGCAGGTCCTCTCCGTCTGCACGCTCAACACGCTCTCTGCCGCGCAGAAGCTCGATACCATCTACGACGAGACCGAGCGCCGCTATATCCACCACTACAACATGCCGCAGTGGTCCACCGGTGAGGCGCGTGCGAGCCGCTCCACCTCCCGCCGCGAAATCGGTCACGGCGCGCTTGCCGAGAAGGCGCTGCTGCCGGTCATTCCGTCGGTCGACGAGTTCCCGTATGCCATCCGCGTCGTCTCCGAGGTTGTTTCCTCCAACGGCTCGACCTCGCAGGCTTCGATCTGCGGCTCGACGCTTGCTCTGATGGACGCAGGCGTTCCCATCAAGCGCCCCGTGGCGGGCATCTCCTGCGGCTTGATTTCCGATAAGGAAACCGGCACGTGGAGAACCTTTACCGATATCCAGGGCGTCGAGGACTTCCACGGCGAGATGGACTTCAAGGTTGCCGGTACGACCGAAGGCGTCACCGCCATCCAGATGGACCTCAAGAACGACGGTCTGACGATGGAAATCATTGCCGACGCGCTCGAGCGCTGCCGCAAGGCGCGCCTTGAGATCCTCAACGAGATTATGATTCCCTGCATCGCAAAGCCGCGCGACCATGTCTCCGAGTTTGCACCCAAGATGCTCACGATGAAGATTGATGTCGACAAGATCCGCGAGGTCATCGGCAAGGGCGGCTCCATGATTCAGAAGATCGTTGCCGAGTCCGGCGCGCAGGTCGATATTGACGACGACGGCACGATTCACATCGCTTCTCCCGATGCCGCTTCCTGCGACACCGCCAAGAAGATGATCGACGACATCTGCTTCGTGCCCGAGGTCGGCAAGCTGTACTACGGCAAGGTCGTCCGCATCCTGCCCATCGGCGCGTTTGTCGAGCTTGCCCCCGGCAAGGACGGCATGATTCACATCTCCAAGCTCGAAAACCACAGAGTCGAGAAGGTCGAAGACGTCCTGAACGTCGGCGACATGACCTGGGTCAAGGTCACGGAGATCGACGAGAAGGGTCGCGTCAACCTCTCCCGCAAGGACGCGCTCAAGGAGCTCGCCGCACAGGATAAGTAAAAAACCGTTCCCTCCCGCACCTGCGGGAGGGAGTTTCTTTATGCAAGCGTGCAGGGAACGAACTATAATTCGTTCCCTGCACGCTGTTTTATACGTTATGTGATTGTATGGGTGCAAGCTCAGACAATCAGCTCCGCATGGCTGCTGCCATCAGGACCTTTGGAGACGACGATTTGGCGGTCAATACGTTCTTTGAGCTCGGATACGTGCGAGATGATGCCGACCAGACGGTTTCCCTCCGTCAGACCCGCGAGCGTCTGATACGCCTTGCTGAGCGCCGAAGAGTCGAGCGAGCCGAAGCCCTCGTCCACAAAGAGCGTGTCGAGATGAATACCTGTGGACATCTGCACCTCGTCGGAAAGACCCAGCGCCAGTGCCAGCGAGGCAAGAAACGCCTCGCCGCCGGAGAGCGTATTGACGCTGCGCTCCGTCGCGTTGATGTGATCGACGATGTCCAGATCTAGACCGCTTCTGCGCTGCTTGTTGTCCGCATTGCGGCGGCGCTTGAGATCATACTGCCCGCCGGACATCTTCTGGAGCCGGAGGTTCGCGCGGCTCAGGATGTGGTCAAAGTACGTTGCCTGAACATAGGTTTCCAGATCGATCTTTGCCTTGCCCGAAAGTGTTCCGGCGGCAGTTCTGGCAAGCACGTCCATCCAGGTGAACTTCTGCTCCAACGCATCAAGCGTATCACGCTGTTTGATGATCTTATCATGCGCGCGCCCATTGACCGCAAGCCGGGTGTGAACGCTCTGGCGCTGTTCATCAAGTTTCTGACCCCTTTGTATATGCAGCTTCGCAGAGAGCTTGTCCAGATCGGCGTCCGCGCCGGTTTTCAGCTGCTCGCGCAGCTGCCGGATTGCGGCGCGGGTTGCGGTAAGTGTGTTCAGGGAAGACTTTTCCTTCGTCTGCGCGTCGGTCAGCGCCTGCTCCAGCGCATCTGCGCGTGTTTCCAGCACGCCGATTTCCTGCTCGGCGGAAGCCTTGTCCTTGCAGGTAAGCACCTGACGAAGCTCGGAGATCCGCGCGGCAAGGGCATGCTGCGTTTGCAGCATGCCGATCTGCTTGTCCGCCTTGTTCCGTGTGTCCTGCGCAGCGCGCAGCGCATCCTCTGTTTTTGGAATTTGCTTGTCCAGATTTTCTTTGCGGCGGATGTTCTGTTTCGCTGTTTCGATCTGCGCGTTCAGTTCGCCAATTTGTGTTTCAGCGATCTGCAGCTGCTCCTGCGCGGTGGATTCTGCCTGCTCTTCGGAAAGACCTGGCAGCAGCGTTTCCAAAGCCCTGCGCAGAGCGTCTGCCTTTTCTTCCACTTTTGCTTTTTGCGCTGCGGCGCTTTCGCTTGCGGCGGAAGCGGCGGCTTGCGCATCGTCATATGCGGTTTTTGCGCATTTTACCTGTTCCTCTGTGGGAGCGTGCTCAGACAGCACCGCCGGGCGCGGGTGCTCCACGGAGCCGCAGACCGGGCAGGGGATTCCGGCTTGCAGGCTGCCTGCAAGAATGCCCGCCTGCGCGTCCAGAAATGCCCGCTGCATCCGGGTGTATGCCTGAAGCTGCTCGGCTGCCGCCTGTGCCAGCGCGAGATACGCCGTTTGTTTTTCTGCAGCGTTTTCTGCTCTGTATGCAGGTTTTTATAATCAGAGATCAGATTTTTCAAAGAGTTCCTGCGATTGGAGCATTTGCAGGAGTTCCGCTTCATGGAACACTTCAAACTGGACCTCATTGAATATCTGGATTACTACAGCAACCACAGGATCAAGGCAAAACGGAAGGGCTTGCCGCCCGCGATTCACAGACAACAAGCCCTCTCGGCAGCTTGAACAATTTCTATTAAGATTATTTGTCTAACTTTTTGGGGTCACTTCATTTCTGGTGAACTTTTTTGAATCAGCGCTGATCAACGCATTTTTGAAAACTCTGCCTGCCTTTCCAGTTTTCAGAGTTCTTCGATGTAGGAAACGCTTCCCAGTGTCCGGAGCAGGCACATGCTCTCCTCGTGTGACCGTGCGACGCGGCTTTTGAGCGTGATGGTGAAGGTCACCGAGTCGACGCTTTCGGCAGAGTCCGGCTGCAAAAGGAGATTGCTAGGATCAAAATTCTGTTCGCGCACGCTTGCCAGAAAATTGCGGATGGACGTATTCTTCCGCAGCTCGACAAAGGCATCGATCTGCCGGGACTTCCGGCGCATCCGGAAATCCAGCTCGTGCAGCACCGTGAAGATCACGAAGATGCTCAAGCAGGCCGGGGCCGCGACCTCATAGAGACCGATGCCGAGGGCAAGTCCCGCGCAGGCGCTGGTCCAGAGACCGGCCGCCGTGGTCAGACCCTTGATCTGGTTGCGCTTGGTCACAATGATCGTACCAGCGCCCAGAAAGCCGATGCCGTTGATGACCTGGGCCCCTAAACGCGCCGGGTCTCCAGACTGGTAAGACTGGTAAAGAAACTGGTTCGTCATCATGACGACGCAGGAACCGAGACAGACGAGCATATACGTCCGCAAGCCGGCCCCGCGGTTTTTCATGCCGCGCTCCATGCCGAGAATGCCGCCGAAGAGGACCGACAGAATGATCCGGGTAGCGATTTCGGTGTACGTTAAATCCCGTAAACTCAGCATGGACCGTATCAAACCCCGTGGTTGAAGCAGGCAACGAAATGGTTGGGCGAGACCTCGACCAGCGGCGGAATACCCGCGCGGCACTTCTGCTCACATTCGAAGCAGCGGTTGGCGAAGCGGCACTCATCGGGAAGGTTGATGGGGCTCGTGATTTCGCCCTTTAAGGAAATGCGCTGGCGCTTGTTGTGAAGGTCCGGGATCGGGATAGCGGACAGAAGCGCCTTGGTGTACGGATGGATGGGGTTTGCGAAGAGCTCCTCTGACGGCGCTTTTTCCACGATCGAGCCCAGATACATGACCGCGATCTCGTCGGAGAAATGGTTGACAACGCTGAGGTCATGCGTGATGAAGATGTACGTCAGACCCATCTTCTGCTGAAGCTCTTTGAGAAGGTTCAGGATCTGCGCCTGAATGGACACGTCCAGCGCGGAAACGGGCTCGTCGCAGACGATCAGCTTCGGCTCCATCGCAAGAGCGCGGGCAATGCCGATTCTCTGGCGGCGGCCACCGTCGAGTTCGTGGGGATAGCTGTTGATGAGGCGCTCAGCAAGACCAACCGTGTCCATGAGCTCTAACACGCGGTCTTCGATCTGGTGCTTGTTCGTCAGGATTTTATTGAGCCGGATGGGCTCGGAAATGATCTGGTTGATCGTCTTCTTGGGGTCGAGCGAGGAATACGGATCCTGGAAGATGATCTGCATATCCTTGCGCATGTGCCGCATCTCGGTTTTCGAGAGCTTGGCAACATCCTTTCCTTCAAAGAACACCTCGCCGGAGGTCGGCTCAATGAGACGAAGAATGGACCTGCCCGTCGTGGACTTGCCGCAGCCGGACTCGCCGACCAGCCCCAGTGTCTTGCCGCGCTCCAAGTCGAAGCTGATGTCGTCGACCGCGTGCAGCATACCGTGACCGGTCTTGAAGTATTTTTTCAGGTGACGGACCTGTAACAACGTATCTGCCATTATTCGTTCCCCCTTTTGATGTGGAAGCCTTCGTGCTCATAGGCCAGACACGCGAAGCTGTGGGTGTCGCTGATCTTCGTCAGCTTGGGGCAGCGCTTGCTGCATTCGTCCGTGGCGTAGTCGCAGCGGGGCGCAAACGCGCAGCCTTCGGGCAGATTCGTCGGGTCCGGCATGAGACCCTTGATGGGCTTGAGCATGGCCGTGCGGTTCTGGATGTTGGGAAGGGAGTTAAAAAGGCCCTCGGTGTAGGGGTGCTTCGTGTGGTCAAAGACATCTTCGAGCGTGCCCTGCTCCACGATGCGCCCGGCGTACATAACGGCGACCGTGTCGCAGACCTCCGCGACGATGCCGAGGTCATGGGTGATGAGGATCATGGAGGTATCGTACTTTTCCTTCAGTTCGCTCATAAGCTCGAGAACCTGCGCCTGAATCGTAACGTCCAGCGCCGTGGTCGGCTCGTCGGCGATGAGAAGCTTTGGGTTGCAGGCCAGCGCGATGGCGATGACCACGCGCTGCTTCATGCCGCCGGAGAACTGGTGCGGATATTCGTTGGCGCGCGAGCCCGGAATGCCGACAAGTTCGAGCATTTCCTTCGCGCGTTCCATCGCGGCCTTCTTGTCCAGATGCTCGTGGAGCTCCAGACTCTCGGCGATCTGCTCACCGACGGTGAAGACTGGATTCAGGGCCGTCATTGGGTCCTGGAAGATCATCGAGACGTCCTTGCCGCGGACCTCTTCCATCTTGGCCGTCGGCAGATTCAGAATGTCGCGTCCGTCCACCATCAGCTTGTCGCATTCAACGACGCCGGGAGGCGACGGAACGAGCCGCATCATGGCAAGCGCAGCGGTCGTTTTGCCCGCGCCGGTCTCGCCGACCAGGCCGATGGTCTGATGGTAGCCGAGCTGCAGGTCGATGCCGTTGAGCGCGTGGACGATGCCATCTTCTGTTTCGTAGCGGACGACGAGGTTTTCAATATCAAGGATCAGATTATCATGTTCGTGGCTCATTTCGTATCCTCCCTTAACGCTTCAGCTTGGGATCGAGCGCGTCCCGAAGACCGTCGCCGATCAGGTTCAGCGAAAGCACCGTCAGCATGATGGCAATGCCCGGGAAGAGCGTCATGTAGCTGTAATCGCGGATGTACGCGCGGCCTGCCGAGAGCATGCTGCCCCATTCCGGCGCAGGCGCCGCAACGCCGAGACCGAGGAAGCTCAGCTGCGCCGCGGAGATGATCGCCGAGCCGACACGCAGCGTCGCCTGCACGATGATCTGCGATACGCAGTTCGGCAGGATATGGAACGCGACGATCTTCCACTCCGGAGAGCCGATGGCGCGGGCCGATTCGACGTATTCCTCGCCGCGGACGGTCAGAACGGCGGCTCTTGCCACGCGGATAAAGGGCGCGGTACTCGCGATACCGACGGCAAGCATGAGGTTAAACGTGCTCTTTCCAAGCGCGGAGACGACCGCGATGGCCATCAGGACGCTGGGGATGGACGAGAAAATGTCGCACACGCGCATGATGAGGTTTTCAAACACGCCTCCGACATAGCCCGCTGCCGCGCCGAGCGTGACGCCCACGACGAGCGCGACCGCAACGGCCACGAGACCGACCGCCAGAGAGTAACGCGCACCATAGCAGACACGCGCGAAGATATCGCGGCCCAGATCGTCGGTGCCGAACCAGTGTTCGCTCGACGGATGCTGCATGCGCTCTTTGACGTTGTTGGCGATGACATCGGTTTCGTAGTTAAAAATGTACGGGGAAGCAAGGGCGATGATGATGATGACAACGAGCAGAATCATACCGACGATAGCGCCCTTGTTTTTGCGCAGCTGCCGCCAGATGGAGTCGAAGGTACTGCGTTTTTTGTACTTCTGCGAGGCTCTGAGTTTCGTATTTTCCACAGCTTTCCCTCCTTACTTCGTGTACTGCGACTTGATGCGCGGGTCAACGAAGGCGTAGACGATGTCGATGAGCAGGTTGACGATCGAGACGATCATCGTCGTCATGACAAGTGCGCCCGTGACCATGGGGATATCGCGCTGATCGATGGCGTCAACGACCAGACGGCCGACACCGGGCCAGGCAAAGACCGTTTCGGCCAGAACTGAGCCGCCAAGGACGTTGCTGAACTGCACGCCGAAGACGGTGATGATCGGAATGAGCGCGTTTCTCAGCGCGTGCTTGCGGATGACCTTGCGCTCAGAGACGCCCTTGGCACGCGCCATGCGCAGGTAGTCCTGCCGGATGACGTCGAGCATGGAAGAGCGCGTCGAACGCGTCATAAACGCCGCCAGACCTGCGCCGATGGTAAACGCGGGCAGTATCAGGCTCAGCATTCCGTTTTCATAGCCGCCGGACGGCAGCCACCCGAGCTTGAGCGAGAACAGCATTATCAAAAGCAGACCCAGCCAGAAATTCGGCATGGACAGGCCAAGCAGAGCTAGCACCATCGCTATCGTATCTTTGATGGAATTCTGATTGACCGCTGCGATGATTCCGAGCGGAATGGAGATGGCCAGTGCGACGACCATCGTGACGGAGGCGAGCTTCAGCGTGTTCGGAAGCCGCTCCAGATAGGTCTGCATGACGTCGCGCTTGGACACATAGGACGTACCCAGATCGCCCGTCAGCATACCCTTGACATAGCGGAAGTAGCGCTCGAGCAGCGTGCCGTTCAGACCGAGTTCTTCTCTGGCCGCTTCGATCTGCGCTTCGGTGGCATCGGCGCTGACCACGGAGTAAACGGGGTCGCCTTCTGCCACATTCATGATCGCATAAATGACGAACGCCACACACAACAGCACGGGGATCATCATCAGCAATCGCTTGATGACATATTTATGCATAAATCTATCTCCTCTGCTTCAACAGACCGCGCAGAAGACAGACTTCCACGCGCGGGGACACTTTTGTAGGAAGGAAGGGGCTTTACGCCCCTTCCTGTTTGCTATTCAGACTGAAATTTGAACCTGAAAAATGGGATTACGCAACGGGCAGGCAGACGTAGCGGTAGTCGTGCTTCGCGGTGCCGTTCCACTTGACGCCGGTGATGCCCTTCTTGATGCCGATGTTGACGTAGGAGGTCGCAATGGGGACGATGGGGACGATCTCGTTGAGGTATTCTTCGATCTCGTTATACATCTTCTCACGCTTTGCAGAATCCTGCTCGATGAGGGCCGCGTCGATCATTTCGTTGAATTTCGCGTCCTTCATGTTGGCGCGGTTGGAGCCGTTCTTCTTCAGAACGCCGTCTTCCTCGTAGGAGCCGTACTGGTTGCGCAGCGTGAAGTCGGTGCCGAGGTTGTCGGTGAACTGATACAGGCACAGATCATAGTCGAGAGCCGCGTCGTTCAGAATGCCCTTGAGAGCGGCAGTCTCCATCTTGATGAGTTCGAGCTCGATGCCGACTTCTGCGAGGTCAGCCTGCAGAACAAGGGCCATGTTTTCCTTGGCGGTGCCGTTGTAGATGACGCGGAACTTCAGATCGCCGGGCTTGTAGCCGGAAAGCTCGAGTTCTTCCTTGGCCTTGTCGAGGTTGTATTCGTAGACCTGCAGGTTGTCGTCCCAGCCAAACTGACCGCGGTTGATCCAGTGGTCATGCACAAAGCCTTCGCCGTTGTAGCCGACTTCGATCATGGATGCCTTGTCGGTCGCGTAGGCGATGGCCTTGCGGACATGGACGTTGTCAAGACCTTTGCGCTCGTTGTTGATGGCGAGGTAGAGCATGACATAGTTCGGAACCTTGACGAGCTCGAGGTTGGGGTCGTCTTCAATGTAGCCAAGGTCGGTGTTCAGCGGGTCAACGCAGATGTCGATCTCACCGGTCTGGAGCGCGATAAGGCGGGAGGACTCTTCCTTGATCAGGCGGTAGACAATACGTCTGGTGGGAGCGGGCTCGCCGTGGAAATAGTCGGAGCGGACGAAGGAGATCTGGTCGCCGGGCGTCCAGGTTTCAACGGCGAACATGCCGGTGCCGATCTCGTAGCCGAATTCATCTTCGTTTACGAGCTTCTCGGAGAGGATGGACATACTCTGGTGAGCCAGGAGCATGAGGAAGTCCTGCGAGGGCTTGGAGATGGTGATGGCTACGTGGGTGTCGTCGACGACCTCGATGTTCGTGACGAGCTCGACCTTGGTCTTCGTGAAGGAGGACTCAGCCGCACGCTCGAAGGTGAACTTGATGTCGTTGGCGGTGCAGGGCGTGCCGTCGGAGAAGGTCACGTTCTCGGGAATTTCGAACGTGAAGGTGCAGCCGTCGTCAGAGGTGGTCCAGGACGTGGCCATGCCGGGGATGACTTCGTTGGTCTCGGGGTCGACCTCAACCAGCGTCTCATGCGTCAGCGTGAACGCCATCATGTTGGCGTCGGTGTTGGAGCCCTGCGGGTCCAGCGTGGTGATGTCGTTGGCAACGCCGACGGTGATGGTATCCTGATAGGTCGTGTTGGCAGGATCTGCGGTGGTCTCGGTCGTAGTTTCCGAGGTTTCGGGGGCAGTGGTCGTGGTTTCGCTCTTGGTTTCGGTCGTGGCATTGCCGCCGCAGGCCGCCATGCTCAGCACCATCGCCAGACACAGAAGCAAAAGCACAATCTTTTTCATTGCTTTCATGGGTTCTCCTCCTGTTTTGATTTTCTTTCGAGAAGCGCCGGTCGCAAGACTCTGCTTCTTTCGGCAGCCGCTCTCATCTGTTGTATATTTTCGCAGAAATATCCCCCGCTTTCAAGCGCTCTAATCGGCAAGTTTTCCATGTATCGGCAAAATTTGCCGAAATTGTGTCGGCAAATTTTGCGCAGCTGTCAAGATTCCACGAAGTCCATTGAAAAGCTCGGTCTTTTGTACTAATATAAATGTCGGAAAACTGCGCAAAGCGCATACGGAGAGGAGGCTGGCGATGAAACGGTTTTTCAGGTGCGCGGCGGCTTTGCTGCTGCTTGTCTGTCTGCTGGGCATCACGCCACGCGCAAGGGCGCTCAACCGCTATCTTCGCGTCGGTCTCGACCCGAACACGCCGCCGTTTCAGTTTCAGCAAGCGGACGGCACGTGCGCCGGAATGCATGTGGATATGCTCACGGCGATCGCCGAGGCAGATAGCTTTGAAATTGAGTTCGTCCCCTTTGAAACCGACAAGGCCTGTCTCGAGGCGCTGCGAGACGGCGAAATCGATCTCGTGCTCGGCGAAATTGCGACGAAGGCAAACAGCACGGGAGACTTTTGCGTGACGGACTCTCTCACGAGCTCACAGCTTTGCGTCATAGTTGAAAACGATATGCTCCAGAGCGGCAAAAGCGCCCGGACGGCCATCTGCGTCTCCGACACCATCCAGCACACGCTGCTGGCAAATCTCGGCTTTCACCAGTTTATCTCCGTCAGCAACCAGATCCAGCTCTACCAGCGCCACAAGGAGCTGCCAGGCTCGGCGATGATCGGCGTCAAGGACAGCCTGATCTATCAGCTGGCGCAGGACGGCGCGGACAAAAACTACACCGTACAATATAATTATCTGGGTGCGCTCGAATTTACCATGGTCCTTCGAAGCGCGGACAAGGAGCTTCTTCGCACGATGAACACCAGCATCAACCGCTTCAAGGCCACCGCGCAGTATGAGAACATTTGCAGCCGCTGGCTTCCCGTCAGCACAAGAGAAGCGCGGTTCCAGCGTCTTTTTCGCATCATCTGCGTCTGCGCCGCATTTTCCGCGCTGGCTGTCGTGGGCTACGTCATCATCACCCGCCGCATCCAGCAGGTGCTCCACCGGCAGGTCGCTGAGCAGACCGAACAGATCCGCAGCGCCAACCAGACCCTCGAGCGGCAGTATGCCCAGCTGCAAACCGAAAGTGATCTTCGAAACCGCATCATCAAATACTCCCCCAGCGGCATGATGCTCATCGATCTGGATGGCACGGTCACGCTCATGAACAAAAGCGCCTGCGCCATCGCCGGTGTGCGTCAGCCGCTTCTGGGCAAGCTTGCGTCCGATATCCCTGTTTTCCGTGATATTTTAGAGCGCGAGGGTCAGCGACTTTTTACAAGCGGCACGATGGTCGACCGCAGCATTCTTCGTCTCGGAGACTCTCCGCTTCACACCCGCGCCTACAGCTACATGACCCACCAGATCATTCGCGATAAAGCGGTCACCGGCGTTCTGGTGACGGTCATCGACGTAACCGAGGTCGAGCAGGAGCGGCAGGAGGAATTCGAGCGGCAGAAATCCTCGGCGCTGACGCGCATCGCCGCCGGTATCGCTCACGAAATCCGAAATCCCCTCATGACCATCCGCACCTTTGCCTCGCTCATTGGCACCAAGGGCGACAGCAAGCAGGTGCAGGAGTCGTTCGCCCGGTACGTGCCCGACGAGGTCGACCGCATCAACCGCCTCATCGACAACCTCATCCACTACGCCAAGCCCACCAACCGCCATCCCAAGCGCGTGAGTGTGGAGGAACTGGTAAACGACAGCCTGAGTCTCATCCGCCCCTTGCTGCGCAAGAGCAATTTTCGGCTCGACCAGAAGCTGGAATCCGATCTTTTCATCTTTGCCGACCGCGACCAGCTCAAGCAGGTGCTTGTCAACATTTTCTTAAACAGCATCGAGGCTATGGAGTACAAATGCGCCGTTTCGCCGCCTTCTGAGCCTCTGACGCTGCGTGTCCATGCCGCAAACCGCTGCGAAAAGGTCTTTCTCACCATCCGCGACGAGGGCGAAGGCATGACCGAGCAGGAGCTGAGCGCCTGCCGCGACCCCTTCTTCACCACCAAGCAGACCGGAGCCGGCCTCGGTCTTCCGCTCTGTGAGCAGTATATCCGCGAAAACAGCGGCGTTATGGAGATCGAAAGCGTGAAAAACGAATACACACTGATCTCCCTGATTTTTGAAAGGAGCCAGCCATGCTTCCTCGAATCCTGATCGTTGACGACGAAAGCAGCATCTGCATTTCCCTGTCTCTGGCACTCGAACCGGAATACGAGGTCATCTGGGAGACAGACCCCATCCGTGCGCTCGAGCGGCTCCAGACTGAGCCCATTGATCTGGTGCTGCTGGACATGGTCATCGGACCCTACGACGGGCTCGATATCCTCATGAAGATCAAAAAGCTCGCGCCGCTGGCCGCCGTGATCATGATGACGGCCTACGGCAGCATCCGCTCGTCGGTCAGCGCGATGACGCGCGGGGCGTTTACGTATCTGACAAAGCCCCTGGACCTCGAAGAGCTCAAAATTTACATCCGGCAGGCGCTCGAATTTCGCAGTCTGAACGAAAACGTGACCTACCTCAACGACCAGCTCGAAGCGCAGAACCAGGCAGAAGAGCTCATCGGCACGAGTCCCGCGCTCGAGCAGGTGCGCACGATGCTGCGGAAGTTCCAAAATGTCGATGTCAACGTCCTCATTACCGGCGAAAGCGGCACCGGCAAGCGCATCGCGGCGCACACACTCCACAATGGCGCGGATGGACGGCGCTTCGTCACGGTCAACTGCGCGGCGTTCGATGAAAAGCGGCTGGAAGAGGAGTTTTTCGGCTACAAAATGGACGCCGTTCCCGGCGCTCTGTGCGACCGGCGCGGCAAGCTCGACTATGCAAACGGCGGCACGCTGTATTTGGACGGCATCGGCGATATGCCGCCGGAGTTCCAGCGGAAGCTGCTGCGCGTTTTACAGGAACACACCTTCTCTCCCATCGGCAGCCGCGAGGTGCACCAGTTCCATACGCGAATCATCGCCTCGGCAAACCGCACCTCGGACGAGCTGGTACAAAGCGGGCTCCTGCGGCAGGATCTTCTTTACCGGCTCAACGCGGTGGAAATTCACATGCCGCGCCTGCGCGAGAGGCGTGCCGATATTCCGCTTCTTTGCAGCCATTTTATCAGCCGCAGCTCCACGCTCCGCAATAAGCGCGTGCGCATCCGCGGCGTGACGGACGAAGCGCTGGAAATTCTCTGCGCCCACACCTTCCCCGGCAATGTCCGTGAGCTTGCCAACACAATCGAATATGCCGGCATCGTCGCAAGCGGCGAATGGATTCGACCGAAGGACCTTCCCTATCAGTTCACAAACGCGCGTCCGGGACTCGGCGAGGTCGAGCGCGTGCTTGCCGGAAAGACATTGCAGGAGCTCGAACGGCTTGCCATCGAGACCTCTTACCGCGCAAACGCCGGAAAGCGCAGCGCGATGGTCTCCGAGCTCGGCATCAGCCCGCGCGGGCTTTGGAACAAGCTGAAGGAATACGGCTTACAGTAATAAGGAGAACACAAATGCAGCAGCATGAAAAAACAAGTCTTCGCTATGTCTTTTTCCGACTCTACAGCAACGATGAGCTTCTGGACTTTCTAAAGGAGCAATTGAAAAACGGTCTGGTGCTCGACCACTGCAAGGGAAACTTTTTCTTTTTTCGCCGCTGGCAGCTTCAAAACGCGCGGCTTTGCGTGATCTCAATTCCATGCAGCAAGCCGCGGGTCGAGGATGACGACGAGGTGCAGGAATATCTGGACATCGCCAAGCGCAAGGGCTGGCAGCTTCTGTGCGTGGGCGATTATGAGAGCCTGCTTCCCATGCGCAGGCGTCTGTATTTTTACACGTGCGACGATCGTGCCCAGCCTCTGGAGCAGGACGAGGCTGCCGATTTTCAGAACGCCTACAGGGCCTATCACGCCTCGCTCCGCTCGAGTGTCGCGTGGGTGTTGCTGGCGGCTTTGGGCCTTGTGGCGACGGTTCCTTTCATGCTGGCAGATGGACTTAATTTCGCGATGCCGGTTCTGGACGCGGCGCTGCTTGTTTCTGCCTGCGCGGCCATGACGCTGCACCTGAACCGCAGAACGCTCTACCGCAGCGTCACGAAAAAAACGCCGCTTCCCGAAGACCTCGGTCTTCGCCTGCGCCGCTGCGAGAGCCTCCGTCTGTGGAGCATGGGCGCTGTCCTTGCGGGTATGGTGCTGCTGCTTCTTTCCTGATACGATGGCAAAAAACGCCGGAGAGATTAAAACCGTCTCCCCGGCATTTTTCTATTCGGCGCTACGCAAATCCAAAGCACATATTCGCAGGATGCTGTTTCGCTTACTGCGATGGAAGGCTGCGAATACAAAAGCTCCAAGGATATAGGCGGAAAAGACTTCCGCCTGATGCTGGTCGACCGCGCCGTAAACGGCTGGGATGAATATCGCGGCACAGGTACAAATGCAAAGGAACGTTTTGCAACGTCCTCCATCCAGAATCTTCTAAACAATCCTGCCGCGCTGACGCACGGGAAAGACCGCTTCGAATGGATTGCGGTTGATGCGGAACATAATATTGCGCGAAATTGTGTGCGCGGAGGAATCGACAAAGAGCCGTGTGCGGTTGGAGACTACTGCCTTTCCAGACCATTCTGGGGTTACAGCAAGGAAATCTGGGACGCGCTGTACGGCGCTGCAACCAGCTGGCAGGAGCGTTGGTATCAGAAAATTGTCTGGATAAACCTCTGCAAAATGCGCCGCACAAGGGCGGAAATCCGAGTGAAGCGTGGCGGAAGATGCAGCGGGAAGCTTGCGCCCAGCTGCTCCGTGCCGAGATTGTGTTCTTTAATCCGACGCATATTTTGTTCGTGACTGGTACGATGCAAACGGCGGATTAAAGCCAAAGCACAACACGTCAAGAGGTTACCCCCTACAAGTATGAGGGTTCTGGAGAGACATTATATCTTTCCCATGTATTTAAAACTGATGTCATAAAGCTGACTTTCTTTATCTCTATCCGGTATTTGTGGCAACCACAGAAAACAAGGAGGTTCTGACCGCGGAGCAGCGAAATCCGGAATACTGGAACGATATGGCGTTGAAAGGGACAATTTATCATCAGCCGGAGTACAAGCCAAGCATCCCATTTCAAAATCAACCCGGCGGCACGAACCACAACTCGACTGGTCTGCGCGACGAGTACAATAACCCGTAAGATCTCTACGAGGATAATCCGGATTGGTTTGAAGATGCGGACGAAGCGTGGGTCGCGTGGGAGAATGACTAAAAATATCAAATTATAACCAATCTGACAATCTAATTTGTTTTTCAAAGAATCAAAGTATAGATGCTCAGTCCCTCAGACAGCCGATTGGGATAATTTTTACGCCGTCCGGCCGCGTGTATGCAAGTTCGCCGCCGGTAATGACCATTAACAAATCCGGTTCCCGAAGATTCGTTTTGCCGGAAGCATTTGCCGCCTGCACAAGCTGCTTGATTTGAAGAAGATGCTGTGCGCCTTCTTCAATTTCGCAGCTGCCGAGCTTGAACTCGATCAGCGCATATCGACCATCGGACAGATGGAGTACGCAGTCCGCTTCCAGATCAGAACGGTCGTGGTAATAAGAAACCTTGCCGCCGAGGGCAGAAGAGTAAACCTTCAAGTCCCGGATGCAGAGACACTCAAAAATGAAACCGAACGTTTTCAGGTCCTGCTCCAGATACTCCGGCGTAAGACCCATTGCGGCAACCGCAATGGACGGGTCGGTAAACTCCCGCTTTTTCCCGGAGCGGATCGTCGTTGCCGAGCGAATCGCTGGGCACCATGCTTCAACATCCTCAATAACAAACAGCTTTTTCAGTGCGTTCAAATAGGAATCCAAGGTGGGCATGGTCATGCTGTCTGCGTTTGCAGTGATGTCTTTCAGAATATTGGATTTCTTCGCAAGTGTTGAAATATTTCTGGCATATGAACGCAGGATCAAGCCCGTCCACGTCGGATTGCGCTGGACGCCATCGACGGTAGAAATATCAGACTCGCAGATATTGCTGATATAATCGCGTGCAGTCAGAAGCTGTGCTTCCGGATTCTTTCGCCGCAGCGTGGCTGGCCATCCACCGCGGCAGGCGGCAAAAATAAGTTGCTCAATCGAAAGCTGGCTGGAAACACCGTCAATATCGAGCAAAGCATCCTGAAACAAGGCGCGTAGTGAGATCTGGCCATTGGATTCCCCGGATTCATACAAACTCATGGGATACATTTTCATTCTGGCGATCCGTCCGGTTCCGGTGTGCATGATGTTCTTATCATCGACAGAGGTTGAACCCGTCAAGATAAACAAACCATCTTCCTGACGCTGGTCAATAGCCGTTCGGACGGCATCCCAGAGCACCGGCGCAATTTGCCATTCGTCGATCAGTCGGGGATTTTCACCTTTCAGCAAAAGTGATGGTTTAGCTGCGGCCGTAGCAAGATAACCATCCTTTTTATCAGGGTCCTGCATTTTTAGAATGCTTTTTGCTTTTTGTTCACCGGTCGTGGTTTTTCCGCACCACTTCGGGCCGACGATCAGTGTCGCGCCGCTGGCTTCCAAACGAAGCTCCAGCTCGCGGTCAACGATACGGGGTAAATATTCTATCATACGACCACTTCCTCACAAACTGTTTTTCAAAGTATAGAATACCGCGAAGGCATTGTCAATATAAATTTTGTGTTTTTGACAGCTTTTATTTTATATTTTTGACGCAATGCGCTTTGCACTTTTGAAACTGTGAAAAGAGAGCCGCTGTGCTATGCGTGGGGCAATTTTGGCTCTTTCACGACTTGACTATCGGCAAAGCCCAAGCTACAATCCATGTCGGCTCCGTTTGGAATCCCCCCGAATTTGCCCAACTCCCCTGACCCAGATTGTGACCCAGGTGTGTGCGAAAGCGCGTGGACGCCATGCGCAAAGCGATGCAAAATCCCGCACTTTTCACTGACTGAACGGACGTATTTGACGCAAAAACGCGGTGGATTTATTGAGATTTATTTGACAAAATAGCACAAGTTTCTCTGTTTTCAAGAATATTTTGAACGTTTGAACGGCGGCTGCAAGTTGCAGCCGCCGCTTTGGTTTTGGGGTCAGATCGCGTTTCGGAGGGTGTTTCCAATCGTGTCTGCTGCGCTCTGTTTCATGCCTGACGTTGAGTGAACGTAGGTGCTGATGGTGAATCCCGCACTGAAATGTCCCAGCGTTTCCGACAGCGTCCGCACGTCCACTCCACTTTTCAGGGATATGCAGGCGTTCAATTCCAGCAAGAACCAGCGCATTATTGATAAAAAGCTCGATACCTTTCGCAGCCGCAAGCCCATTGACATCATTGCAAAGACAAATCCAATCCTGATCATCGACGAGCCGCAGAGCGTGGAGGGCAAGCAGACCAAGGAAAGCCTCAAAAAGTTCCAGCCGCTCTTTACCCTGCGCTATTCCGCCACACACAAGGAAAAATACGACATGGTCTATCGGCTTGACGCGCTAAACGCCTATAATCAGCATCTGGTCAAGAAAATTGCCGCCCTCGGCGTGACACTGGAGGGCAGCACGGCGACGAACGGCTATGTCTACTGCGAGGGCATTGATCTTTATAAGGATAAAGCCCCGACCGCGCGTCTCGGCTTTGAGGTCAAGGGCGCAGCGGGAACAAGAACGGTCGTAAGAAAGGTCTATGGCGGCGACGATCTGTATGATCTCTCCAACGGTCTGGCTGAATATGCAGACCGCTATCGGATCTTGCCAAACGGCATTGACGGCCGCGACAATTCAGTCACGTTCCTGAACGGCCTGAAAATCTACGCGGGGCAGATCTGCGGCAACGAACAGTTGGTATCGCTCCAGCGGCGCATTCAGATCCGCGAGACGGTCCGCACCCACATCCAGCGGGAGCGGGAACTGTATCCGCGCGGGATCAAGGTTCTGAGCCTGTTTTTCATTGACGAGGTTTCCAAATACCGCAGCTATGACGGCGACGATGATGCGGGGCGCAACGGCGAGTACGCACAGATGTTTGAAGAAGAATATGAAAATGTCGTCGGCAATTTGCAGCGCGAATTTGGCGACGATGCGTACATGGAGTATCTGAACAAAATTGACCCGCACCGGACACATCAGGGATATTTCTCCATCGACAAGAAAAAGGGCAAGAAAGCGCGCTTTGTGGAGAGCAAGGTGGATCGCAAGACGCAGCTTTCCGACGATGCTGAGGCGTATGACCTCATTATGAAGGACAAAGAGCGACTGCTCAGCATGGACGAGCCAGTACGGTTCATTTTCTCCCACTCCGCGCTCCGCGAGGGCTGGGACAACCCGAACGTGTTTCAGATCTGCACGCTGAAAAAGCAGAGCGATTCGGACATCCGCAGCAGGCAGGAGATCGGCCGCGGCCTGCGCCTGTGCGTCAACCAGCAGGGCGAGCGCATGGACGAGAGCGTGCTCGGCGGCGAAGTGCAGGAGCTTAACAAGCTGACAATCATTACAGATTTTTCGTTTGGCGAGTATGTGAAGGCGTTGCAGGCTGGGCTAGGCTGCGGCATAACGGTCAACATACGGAAGAAGTTCTTCTATCTTGGCAACGATGCGCCGCTGTTCTCCTGCAGGAGGCAGAGGAATCAGTGAGTTCACGATTTTTTCTTTCGATATATTGGGCTGCGCTCCACCTTCTGCCATTCCGATGTAAGATTGACGCATAGACATCAAATAATAGAACAAATACTTGTTATTCATTCCGGCGTACGGGATACAGGCACAGCATGCTTGGTTTGTTGTAACCGGAATTTCTAATATGCCGAGCTTACCTGTCGTTGCTCCATACATAGCCATGAGAACAGAACCTATCGGATTGAGCCTTAAAGATGTTTTTTCCAGAGCCAAGTCCGTAATATATTCGGGAACCTCTTGAATAAATCCATCATTCAAGTCCCCTGTTTTCAACCAAGGAATAGAACCACCATAATATGCTGGATTCGTCCTTGAGGGCGTCGCTCCAGAACTCCACGAACCAACATTACCAACTTTAACCCATTTCCAACTTTCCGGAACATCAAAAGGAATTTCATCGTCGATAATGTCTGGTAAAGGCTTTTCTTTTTTAATTTTCTTTTCCCTAATCAGCGTTTGCTTATCTGTTTGCATTTGCTGATAAAATTCTTCTCCAGTACCTTCTTCCGGTCTCTGCTCGATGAGCTTGCCTTGGATTGCATACTGAAGAATACTTGCCTTCAACTGCTCGGGGGTCATTCTGTTACACCTCCCGGCAGCAATGCTTCCAACTCTGCAAGAACTTTGTCGATTTCAGCGTTGAGGGTGGTTCTTCTTTCCTGATACTCTCTGATCGTATCAAGCGGGTCGAGAACTTCTTCTTCCTCGTGGGGATAACCGCAAAGGTCAATATTGCATCCCTGTTCATTCAGCAGATAATCAGCGGTATATTTCTGTGCCTTGAAGTATTCGCCGTCAGGAATTATCTCTCTATTGTTCCACCAAGTGATACAATCCTCGAAGTGCTTCAGCTCCATCGGCTTGGTCTTGGAGAAGTGCTTTCTGTCAGACGGAATATCCACCCGATAAAACCATGTTTCCGTTGTCGGCTTTGTGTTATCAAAGAACAGCAGGTTTGTGGTAATCGGGGTATACGGGCTGAACACAGAGCTGGGCAACCTTACAACCGTGTGCAGATTAAACTCGCCAATGAGTTTTTTCTTGATGTTTACCTTCGCATTGTCCAGACCGAACAGGAAGCCATCCGGCACGACGACGGCAGCTCTGCCGTTTTTCTTCAATCGGTACAGGATGACCGACATGAACAGATCGGCGGTTTCCGAGCTTGCCAGATCGTCGGGGAAGAAGCCCTGAATGGACTTGTCCTCATGTCCGCCATAGGGAGGGTTCATCAAGATAACATCGAACTTATCCGCATCTGTATAGTCCAGCAGATTATGCTTCAACGAGTTCATATGATAGATATTGGGAACTTCAATGTCATGCAGCAGCATATTGGTCACGCAGAGCAGATATGGAAACGGCTTTTTCTCGATTCCGTAAATGCTGTCATCAAGCTGCTTTTGAGCAGAAGTATCGGTTACCTGCTTGGATAACTGTCCAAGCCAGGAAGTAATAAAGCCACCCGTACCGCAAGCGAAGTCAGCCATCTTTTCTCCCAGTTTCGGCTTGATCATCAGCGCCATGAACTCGGTAACTGCTCTCGGCGTGTAAAACTCACCGGAGGAACCGGCAGACTGCAACTCTCTCAGGATTTCTTCATAAACAAAGCCGAAAGCATGACTTTCCTTGACATCATCAAATTCGATTTCATCAATCACATCAATGACCTGACGGAGATAAACGCCGTCCTTCATGTAGTTATTAGCATCCTCAAAGGTCGATTTCACGATTGCTTTCTTGATTGGAGTGGCAGGTGTAACCTTAATGCCCTCATAGAGAATGGTATCGCCCTCTTTTGCATCGTTGCCTTTCAGCACAGGGAACAAGGTATTGTTGACAAAGCTCAGCAGCTTATCTCCTGTCATAGCGTGACCGCTGCCGTCTGCCTTCGCCCAATTTCTCCATCGGAGGTCTTCGGGAATAATGGATTCGTAGTTGTCCTCATTCAGTTCCCAATCGTCTTCTTTGGCATCATAGACTTTCAGGAAGAGCATCCATACCATCTGCTCAATTCGTTGAGCATCGCCGTTGATACCTGCGTCCATACGCATAATATCACGGATTCTTTTTATAAAACCTGACTGCATCGCCATAGTCAACTTACCTCTAATTCATAAATGTGCGCTTCAAGTTCCTTAATAGCAACCTCATATAGCGCCTTGCCGCCGAACAGTTTTACGATCTTTGCAGGCTTTCCAAATTCAGCAAAATCCGCAAGAGAAAGTACCTTGATGTCCTCAACCTCAGTAATACCTTGGTTCATATACTTGTCCAAGAGAATGGAGAGGACTGCCTGCGCTTCAGCAGAATACTTGCTGAAAAAGTCTTTCTTCTTGACGTTGTTCGCCCGCTCTTTTCTCGTCAGCGGTTTCCTGCCGTATGCCACATAGCAGATAAAATCAAAGTCATCGACATCAGACATTCCTTGTTCCGCTTTCAGAGCCTTCAAATCAATCCCCATCGCAATAAAGGATTGTTCAATCGTTTTCTTCTTATCCGATGCTTTCCACTTGTGTATAAAGTCAGAAAGGGACGCATATTCGCCTTTGATATTGGTTCTCGTGTAGTCGATAATATCTTCCTGACGAAGCAGCTTGCCGTTGGCATCATACACAGAAACAGTCTTATTGATAATCTTCACACTGCACCCGTCTTTATCAACGATAGGCGTTTCAACGGGGTCAACGGGCGGTTCCTCTCCAATGCCGCCGGGTTCACCGCCTTTGGGTTTGTTTCCTCCGCTGCCGTGTTGGAACCCCTCAACCTGTTCTACGGGACCATCCCAATCAGGGTCGCTAAAGAGCCTTGTCACATTTCTAAAGTCCATAACGACAAAGTGTGTCTTACCTTCCTTTTCCCTGATACGGGTCCCTCGCCCGATAATCTGCTTAAAGGTAGTCATGCTCTCAACCGTCTTGTCCAGAACGATCAGCTTTGTCATCTTGCAGTCTGCTCCGGTGGAAAGCAGTTCGGATGTCGTAGCGATAACCGGATAAGGGCTGGACACAGAGATGAAATAGTCAAGTTTGGATTTGCCATAAGCATCGGAGCCGGTGATTCTGACACAGTAGTCCGGATTTTCCTTGACCATATCAGCGTTATGGTTGATAAGGGCAATTCTCATGCGTTCGGCATGATCTTCGGAAGCGCAGAACACAATGGTTTTCTGCATCCTGTCGGTGCTTTTCAGATATTCAGTGATCTCCCTTGCAACCTCGTCAATACGGTCTTGGAGAATGATATTGTAATCATAATCCCTATTGTTATAGATTCGGTCTTCGATCACATTGCCGTATATATCGGTTTGCCCTTTGTGCGGTCTCCAGCCGTCACCAATGTTAGTTGTGATATTGATAACCTTGAAAGGAGCAAGAAATCCATCCTCGATACCCTGTTTCAAGCTATAAGTATAGACAGGCTTTCCAAAATAATCGATATTCGATACCTTTTCGCTCTCCTTTGGTGTCGCAGTCATGCCAATCTGCGTAGCTGAAGAAAAATACTCCAGCACTTTTCGCCAGTTACTATCCTCCTTGGCACTTCCACGATGACACTCGTCCACAATAATGAGATCGAAGTATTCTGTAGGAATTTGTCTAAAATGTTCCTCGTCATTCTGTCCGACCATCTGATGATAGAGAGCGAAGTTTACCTCGTGGGATGCAATCTTGCTCAGACATTCTTTGTCGGAAAAATCCACTTTGTAAATGGTTTTTTCAAGTGGTGCAAAGTCCTGCAAAATACTCTGGTCAACAAGAATATTTCTGTCAGCCAGATACAGGATTCTCTTTTTAAGGTCAGAACGAAGCAGACGATACACGATCTGGAAAGCAGTATATGTTTTGCCTGTGCCCGTTGCCATAACAAGCAACAATCTTTGCTGACCTCTGGCAATTGCTTCAACAGTTCTATTTACTGCATTTCGCTGATAGTATCGGGGTGGATATGTACTCTGAGAAGAATAATACGGCTGAGAGACAATTTTCTTTTCTGTATCGGAAATGCCCTTGCCGCCATTCAGCTCAGCGTAATACCTCGCCACCAGTTCGTCTTGGGTCGGGAATTTATCTAAGTCGATCTGCTGTTCCTGTCCGGTTAAGAAGTCATGCTCATAGAAAGCATCTCCATTTGAGGAATAAGCAAACGGCAAGTCCATCATCTGAGCATAAGTCATTGCCTGTTGCAAACCGTGAGATACGGAATGATTATTATCCTTTGCTTCGACTACGGCGATAGGCTTTCCGTCGTTGAGGTAAAGCATATAGTCGGCAAACTTAGGCTTACTGCGAGCCACGATATTTCCTCTGATGTTGATTCGACCATCTGTGATCTTGGTCTCCATCGTAATGTGACCTTTCCAACCCTTGAGAATGACCGGAGTAATATAATTCAACTTGATGTCTTCTTCTGACATCTGTTTCTTGCCCAATATAGTCATATCGAATCCTCCTAATCAAATTTTCTGTGTTGGTTAATCACGGACAGTTTCAAGAATATCTTCAATCCGACAATCCATTACTTCGCAGATACGAAGAAGAACATCCGTTGTAATATTGTCTCCCTTGCCGAGCTTCGCAAGGGAAGCAGAACTGATGCCAGCCTTTTCTTTCAAATCGCTCTTTTTCATATTTTTATCAATAAGCATCTTCCAGAGTTTGTTATAGCTGATACGCATAATGGAAGTCCTCCTTGTACTAAATCGACCAGTTTTCTTTATTATAACACAAAAATGTGAAAATTTCTGCCAATTTTGCAAATTTTATATTTGCGAACGCAAATTAAACTTTGCGATCGAGAATATCTAATCTGTTTTTTGCTTGAGCGGAGCAAAAAGGACTTGTGCCCGATTTGAGCACAAGTCCCTACTTGGTATATTCGATTATGAAAACACGCGATGTGCGTACAAAAAACATCCCCCGGGGGAGCTTCCGCATGGGCTTGTGGTCTGCTACAATACAGCCATCGGTTAATACGCTCAACCCAATCCAATCCCAAAACAAAAGCGCGGCGTTTCTTGGGGAAGAAAACGCCGTGTTTTTGTTTGGAAC
>ENA-UOJO01000551-UOJO01000551.1-human-gut-metagenome-genome-assembly--contig:-P57-NODE-551-length-58058-cov-37.402686_pt1 | contig 58058 bp, 35 predicted proteins | sample MGYA00242351_ERZ723898 | MGnify/ENA metagenome assembly ERZ723898 | reverse complement strand
TTCTGCCCACGATACTTGGCTGGAGACGGCCCGGAAAAATAGGTAGCGCCAACACAAGCGGACATCTTCGGATGTCCGCTTTTTTTCGCGCGTTTATGTAATTTTTTTTCGGATTTCATAATTTGTTCAAAGTTTTTTCACCATTCCCAGAGATGGATCTGTATAATAGATAATTATGAAAAGTGTGCCTATCAGAGCTCTATCAAAACCGGGCATACTGCATCATGAGCGAATACAAATTACCAGACCGCTCAAATAGCGCGGAAAAGGTTGATTTTTTGTGCTGAACCTGCTATAATGAACGGACTTGTCAAAGGATAACCGGAAAAGGATTTTTGTTATGCTGAGAAGATTCAAATCGTCTGTTACCTTTTTAATGAAGCTGCTGGCCTTTCTGCTGTGTGCCGCCTGCTTTTTCGGCCTGTTCGGACTGGAATATTTCTTCCTTCTGCGCCCCAGCCGCACCCTGGGCGTCACGGCGGTGGCCTTTGTGGTGGTCTACATCCTGATGACCAAGGTCTACGGCGGCTTCGACATCGGAAAGCGTAAAAGCAAGCCCATCGTGTTCTCCATGGCCCTGACGCTGCTGCTGACGGACCTGGTGACGCACTTCCTGCTGTGCATCATGAATACCACCGTCATCCACGGGGGACGCTTTGTGTATGAGTGCCCGCTGCTGCTGCTGGCGGTCTATATGCTGCAGGTGGCCCTGGTGATCATCATGGCCTACGGCGGCAACGACCTGTACTTCAAGGTCAACAAGCCCCAGCGCTGCCTGATGGTGGCCCGCCGGGGCGAGTGCATCGAGGACCTGATCAAAAAAGTGGGCCGCTATAAAAAGCAGTACAACATCCAGCAGGTGGCCTGGCTGGACCAGCCGGACCTGCTGACCTGCGTGGACCACGCCGACGCCGTGTTCCTGTATGAGCTCTCCGTCCGGGAGCGCACCGACCTGGTGGAATACTGCTACCAGACCCGCAAGGACCTGTACTACAGCCTGGAGATGTCCGACGTGGTGGCCATGGCCGGGGAGCGGGTCATGTTCGACGACAAGACCATGATGTACTGCCCGGTCCGTGAACTGCGGTTCGAGGAGCGCATCGTCAAGCGTCTGGGGGATATCCTGGTGTCCGTGGTGGGCCTGGTGCTGACCTCCCCCATCCTGCTGGCAACGGCCCTGGCCATCCGCCTGGAGGACGGCGGCCCGGTGTTCTACCGCCAGAAGCGCGCCACCTACGGCGGCCGGGTGTTCGAGGTGTACAAATTCCGCTCCATGCGGGCCCAGGACGGCAGCATCCACGTCTCCGCCAAGAAGGATGACGACCGCATCACCAAGGTGGGCCGCATCATCCGCAAATTCCGCATCGACGAGCTGCCCCAGCTGATCAACGTCCTGAAAAGCGACATGAGCATCGTGGGCCCCCGGCCCGAGATGCTGGAAAACGTGGAAAAATATACCGACGACCTGCCGGAGTTCCGCTATCGCCTGCGGGCGAAGGCGGGGCTCACCGGCCTTGCCCAGATTTACGGCAAATACAACACCTCTCCCCGGGACAAGCTCATCATGGACCTGGCCTATATCCAGCAGTACAGCGTCTGGCTGGACCTGAAGCTGATCCTGCGGACGGCTCTGGTGCTGCTGACGCCGGAGGAGAGCACCGAGGCCTTCGAGGACAAGAAAACGGAGGAAAAACCGTAATGCATACCACAAAGCGCGCCGTGCTGCTCAGCTGCTCCGACCACTATAACCACCGTCTCTACGTCATCGACGGCTATCTCAGGTCCCTGGGCTACGAGACGGTGTACTACACCAGCGACTTTGACCACACCTCCAAAAAGGTGTTCCGCTGCACGGTCCCCGGCTGCCGCCAGATCCATGTGCGGCCCTATCAGAAAAACCTGTCCCTGTCCCGGATTTTGTCCCATCGGGACTTTGCCCGCCTGGTGTTCCGGGAGCTGGAGCAGGCCCCCCCGGACGTGGTGGTGGCCCAGCTGCCCCCCAACTACCTGGCCCATTATGCCGCCCGCTTCAAGGCCCGGCACCCGGAAACCAGGCTGATCTTCGAGATTTTCGACATGTGGCCGGAGACCTTCCCCTCCGGCTCCATGAAGCGCCTGCTGGCCCTGCCCTTTTCCGTGTGGGCCGGTCTGCGGGATAAGAACCTCTCCGCCGCGGACCGGGTGATCCCCGAGTGCAGGCTGTTCTGCCGCAAGCTGGGTCTGCCGGAGGAAAACGCCATCTACCTGGCCTCCCGCCGCGACCCGAACCAGACGCCGGAGGCCCATCTGCGCTCCGACGGACTGGACCTGTGCTACCTGGGGGCCATCAATAACGTGGTGAACGTCGACGCCATCGCCGATCTGACGGCCCAATTGGCCCGGCTGAAGCCCGTCACCGTCCATGTCATCGGCGACGGCGAGAAGTGCCCTCAGCTGCTCCAGGCCCTGCGTGACGCCGGGGCGGAGGTGGACTGGCTGGGCGTGGTGTTTGACGAGAGCCGGAAGCACGAGGTCATGAGCCGCTGCCACTTCGGCTTCAACCTGATGAAGCCCGACGTGTGCGTGGGCCTGACCATGAAGTCCGTGGACTATTTCCGCCACGACCTGCCCATTCTCAACAACATTCCCGCCGACACCGCCGAGCTGGTGGACCGGGAACAGGTGGGCCTCAACGTGGGGGAAGACACGGCGGCCCGGGTGGCCGCCATGACGGTGGAGGACTGTCTGCGCATGCGTAAGAACGTCCGCCGGGTCTTTGACGAGAACTTTGACCTGCCGGTGGTGCAGGCCCGATATGCCGCCCTGCTGCAGGGCATTGTGTGAGGATACGACCGTGGAAAAACAGATATTGATCCTGCTGGCTGCCTACAAGGGCGGCCGGTTTATCCGGCCCATGGTGGACTCCATCCTGGCGCAGGACGTGGGGGGTTGGAGGCTGATCCTGTCGGACGATGGGGAGGATACCGCCCCCATTTTGCAGGAATACGCCGATAAATATCCGGATAAAATAACGCATTATCGTTCCGGCCGCCGGTTCGGCAGCGCCCAGAAGCACTTCATGCACCTGCTGGAGCAGTTCGGGGGCCAGGCCGACTACATCATGTTCAGCGACCAGGACGACGTGTGGCACCCGGACAAGGTGCGCCTGACCCTCCGGCTCATGGAGCAGGCGGAGACGGACCCGGCCCTGCCGGTGCTGGTCCACACGGACCTGCGGGTGGTGGACGGCCAGCTGCATGAGATGGACCCCTCCTTCCAGCACTATTCCGGCCTGGACGGCCATCGTCTGGCGCTGGAGCAGCTACTGGTGCAGAATGTGGTCACCGGCTGCACCATGATGATCAACCGCTCCCTGGCCCGGATTGCCTGCCGCCCGGTGGGGGAGGGGGATATGCTGATGCACGACTGGTGGCTGGCGCTGATCGCCGCCGCCATGGGCCGTGCCGTGTTCCTGGACCGCGCCACCATTGACTACCGCCAGCACGGCGGCAACGTGGTGGGGGCCAAGGATCCCCGCTCGGCGGGCTATGTGCTGCAGAAGCTCAAGGGCGGCGCGGTGCGCCGTTCCCTGGTGGATACGGCCCGGCAGGCCGGGGCCTTCCTCTCCTGCTATCGTCAGGAGCTGACCCCGGACCAGCAGGCCCTGCTGGCGGACTATGCCGCCGCCCCTGAAAAGGGAAAACTGGCCCGGCTGGCCCTTTACCGGCGGCGGGGCCTGTGGAAGTACGGCCTGAACCGCCGTATCGGACAAATTCTTTGGTGGTGAATCTTTTGCAAAATCGAATCCTTAACATAACGGAGGAGTTCCGGCGGGGTACCTTTACCCAGCGGTGCAGCCAGCTCTCCTTCGGAATCTTGTGCCTGTTCCTGCTGGAGTGCAGCATCACCGGCGGCGGCCGCTATTGGGAGGTTGGACCTGTCAGCATCCGCATTCTGCTGGGGTGCCTGGCCGCTGTTCTGGCCCTGCCGGAGCTTTTCCGGCATCTGGGCGCATACCTGAAAAAGCCCGCCGTCTGGCTGACCCTGGCCTTCGTGGCCTGGCTGGCCTTCTGCGCCTGGCGGGGCGTCCGGGCGGAAAACCGCATGGACGTGCTGATCACCGACATCAAGGGCTTCATGTGGCTGTTTCTGGTGCCTGTGTCGGTGGCCGTGGTCCGGTCCCGTGACCGGCTGCGGACTCTGCTGAGCTGGGTGCTGGCGGGGGCGCTGATCCAGGCGGCCCTGATCCTGGCGGTGAACGCCGCCGTGGTGCTGATGGACGACCCTGCCCCTCTGTGCCGGTGGCTGAACGAGCACACCGTAGGCATCGTGGACGTGGTGTCGGCGCGGCTGGTCCGTGTGTTCTTCAAAAGCAGCCCCTATATGATCGTGGGCTGTGTGGTGGCCCTGTTCCGTCAGGCCCGGGCCCCCAAGCTCCGCTGGCGCTATGTGCTGGCGGTGGCCCTGCTGTTCAACGCCCTGCTGTTGAGCTATACCCGCTCCCTGTACGGAGCTTTGGGGCTGACGGCCCTGGTCAGCATCATCGCGGTGCTGGTGCTGTGCCCGGAGGGCCGCAAGCGGACGCTGGCGTTTCTGCTGGCTGCCGTGGTGTGCTTCGGCGTGCTGGTCACGGTGCAGGAGTTTGCCCTGGAGGGCAGCTATCTGAGCTTTGCCGTGTCCCGCACCATCGGCAGGGAGGTTCCCACCTCCTGGGCCTCCCAGCTGCGGTCCCAGCTTCGGGGCGAGGACCCCGGCGATTCCCCCGACGACGGCGAGATGGACAGCCAGCGCTCCTATATCGAGGTCACCGAGAAGTCCGACCAGCTGCGGTCCCAGCTTCGGGGCGAGGACCCCGGCGATTCCCCCGACGACGGCGAGATGGACAGCCAGCGCTCCTATATCGAGGTCACCGAGAAGTCCGACCAGCTGCGGCAGGAGACCAAGGACAGCCTGAATGTCTACATTCAGCGCAGTCCCATCATCGGCTGCGGCCTGGGCGCGTCGGCGGCCAACCGCGACAAGGGCGTGGACGAGTATTTCTATCTGGACATGCTGGCCCGGACGGGTGTCGTGGGTCTGCTGCTGTACATGCTGCCCTTTGGCTATGTGGTGGTCTGGTGCCTGCGGCGGCGGGAGCTGCTGCGGGAGTGCCCGGAGGGGGCGGCCGTGGTCTGCGGCCTGTGCACCTTCTGGATCGTCACCTGGTTCAACCCCTGGATGAACGCTGTGCTGGGCATCGCCTGGTACGCCGTCACCCTGTCGGTGCCCACGGCTTTAGAGGAGCACAGCATCTGAATCCCACGCAACAGGAGATGTTTTCCCCATGGCGAATGAATCAAGCGGAAAAAAAGCCCTGAAGGCCGGACTTGGCTACACGGTGGGCAATATGCTGGTGAAGGGCCTGTCCTTCCTGGCCATCCCCCTGTTTGCCCGGCTGATGACGGTGGAGGACTTCGGCATTTACAGCACCTTCAGCTCCTATGTGATGATCATGACGGTGCTGGCGGGCTTCACCCTCCACACCAGCGTCCGCAACGCAAAGCTGGACTATGTGGACCTCACCGGTTCCTACTGCTCCTCCGTGACCCTGCTGGTCATCGGCAATTCCCTGCTGCTGCTGGCATTGAGTCTGGTGTTTGCCGCGCCGCTGGCCCGGTCCCTGAGCCTGGAGCAGCCGTATCTTCCGGCGCTGATCGTGCTGGAGAGCTTCGGCATGGCCATGCTGACCTTCTACAACTCCGTCCTTTCAGTGGACTATAAGTATAAGGAGTACCTGGTACTGAGCCTGGTGTATGCCGTGGCCGGCATCGGCGGCTCCGTGCTGCTGATCCTGACCCTCTGCCGGGGCCAGGGATACCTGGGCCGCATCCTGGGCACCCTGATCCCCGCGGTGCTGGTGGGCATCTATGTGGTGTTCCGCCTGTGGCGGAAGGACCGCCCCCGCATCAGCCGGGAATACTGGCGCTACGGCATGGCCATCAGCCTGCCCACGGTGCCCCACGGCCTGAGCCAGCTGTTGCTGAACCAGTTTGACCGCATCATGATCAAGTCCATCATCGGCAGCACCGAGGCCGGACTTTACAGCTTTGCCTATAACGTGGGCATGATCTTCCAGGTGATCACCAATTCCATGGACACCGCCTGGGCACCCTGGTTCTTTGAAAAGATGAAGGCCAAGGAGTATCCGGCCATTCGCCGGGCGGCCTCGGCGTATGTGGTGTTTGTGTCCATCGGGGCCATGGCCCTGGCGCTGATCTCTCCGGAGGTCATCCTCATTGCCGGCGGCTCCAAATACAGCGACAGCCGCTACGTGACCATGCCCATCGTGCTGTCCATGTACTACGCGTTTTTGTATACCCTGCCCTCCTCGGTGGAGTATTACTATAAGAAAACCAAGCTCATCGCCCTGGGCACCATGCTGGCGGCGGGCATGAACATCCTGCTCAACGCCGTGTTCATTCCGGCCTTCGGCTATGTGGCGGCGGCCTACACCACCGTGGCCTGCTACCTGCTGTATTACCTGCTGCATGTGGTATTTGCCTGGTGGGTCCACAAGGGCATGGTGTATGACATTCTCCAGCAGTTCCTCTGGCTGGGAGTGGTGTCGGTGGTGTCGCTGGTGACGGTGGCCCTGACGGACCTGTTCTGGATCCGGATGGGACTGCTGGCGGCCCTTCTGGGCGTGTGCGCACTGTGGGCCCTCCGCCACCGGGACCAGGTGGCCCGGACCCTTGCGGTGTTCCGCCGGAAATCGGCCTGAAATCGGGACAAAACCCCGGGTTTTGCGGGACATCCTGCCCTGTCCCGGGACGGAAATATAAGAGAAGTTACGAAATAACGGATAGGAGTGAGATAAGTGGAGGAACTGACGCTTCGGCAAATGCAGGAGGGAGCTCTGAACATTCTCAAGAAATTGGACGGCATCTGCCGGGAGCAGGGACTGCGATATTTCCTGTTTTACGGCACGCTGATCGGGGCCATCCGCCACAAGGGCTTCATTCCCTGGGATGACGACCTGGACGTGGCCATGCCCCGGCCGGATTTTGACAGGCTGGTGGAATATTGCCGCCGGCACCGGCAGGAGCTTCAGCCCATGCAGCTGATGACCGTGGACGACAACCCCCAGTATGTGTACCCCATCGCCCGGTTCAGCGACACCCGCTACCGGGTGAAGTACCAGGGCATCCGGGACTACGGCCTGGGCCTGTTTGTGGATATCTATCCCCTGGACGGCTGCGGAAACACCGAGGAGGAGGCCAGGGCCTGGGTGCAGCAGCCCATGCGGGACGTGAAATTCATCAACTGCTGCGCCGCCGAAAAGTTCACCCCCAGCCGCCGGGGCTGGCTCCACACCCCCGCCAAGCTGGCGGGCTTTGCCTGGGCCCGGCTCCACGGAAGCGCCCATTACATCCACCGCATCGAGGCCTGGGCCCGGCAGAAGGACTATGAGAAGTGCCGCTATGTGGGCTGCACCGTTTGGGATACCAACTGGAACATCGTGTTCCCGCGGGAGGACCTGGAAAAAACGCTGTATGTTCCCTTTGAGGATGCAGAGTTCCCCATTCCCGCCGGATATGACCGGGTGCTGCGCCATACCTATGGCGATTACATGACGCCCCCGCCGCCGGAACAGCGGATCGGGCAGCATTTTTACACCGTATGGCCCAAGGAACAAGGGGCCGCGGAGGAACATAAGGAAGGAGCCATCTCATGAAAGGTATCGTTTTGGCCGGCGGAGCCGGTACGCGCCTGTACCCCCTGACCATGGTCACCAGCAAGCAGCTGCTGCCGGTGTATGACAAGCCCATGATCTATTACCCCCTGTCCACCCTGATGATGGCGGGGATCCGGGACATTCTCATCATCTCCACCCCCACGGATCTGCCCAATTTCGAGCGTCTGCTGGGGGACGGAAGCCAGTTCGGTATCCGGCTGAGCTATAAGGTGCAGCCCTCCCCCGACGGGCTGGCCCAGGCGTTCCTGCTGGGCGAGGAGTTCATCGGCGACGACTGCTGTGCTATGGTGCTGGGAGACAACATTTTCTACGGCAGCGGCTTCCGGGCCCGCCTGAAGCAGGCGGCGGCGGACGCCCAGCAGGGCCGGGCCAGTATTTTCGGCTACTACGTCAACGACCCCGAGCGCTTCGGCATCGTGGAGTTCGACGAAACCGGAAAGGTCATCTCCGTGGAGGAGAAGCCCCAGCATCCCAAGAGCAACTACTGCATCACGGGGCTGTATTTCTACGACAACCGGGTGGTGGACATGGCCAAGCGGGTGAAGCCCAGCGCCCGGGGCGAGCTGGAGATCACCGACCTGAACCGCTTCTATCTGGAGGACGGCACCCTGAACGTGCAGCTGCTGGGCCGGGGCTATGCCTGGCTGGACACCGGCACCATGGACTCCCTGGTGGATGCGGCGGACTTTGTGCGCACCATCGAGACCCGCCAGGGCTCCCAGATCGCGGCCCTGGAGGAGATCGCCTTCAACGAGGGCTGGATCGACCGGGAGACCCTGCTCCAGTCCGCCCAGCGCTATGGCAAGTCCCCCTACGGCCAGCATCTGATGCACGTGGCCGAGGGCAAAATTCGTTATTGATAGGTGGCCTGTATGAAAATTCTGGATACGAAAATTCCCGAGGTAAAGATCATCGAGCCGGACGTGTTCGGCGATCACCGGGGCTGGTTCATGGAAACCTGGTCCCTGCCCAAGTATGAAGCCCTGCACTTCAACAGCATGCAGGACAACGAGAGCTTCACCGCCAAGAAGGGGACTCTGCGGGGCATCCACTTCCAGCAGGACCCCATGGCCCAGGCCAAGATCGTCCGGGTGGTGCGGGGCGCCGTGATGGACGTGGCGGTGGACCTGCGGAAGGGGTCCCCCACCTATTTGCAGTGGGTATCCGTGGAGCTCAGCGCCGAGAATAAGCGCCAGTTCTACATTCCCCGGGGCTTCGGCCACGGGTTCGTGACCCTGACGGACGACGTGGACTTCTGCTATAAGGCGGACAACCTGTACGACCACCCCAGCGACCGGTCCATCCGCTTCGACGACCCCGCCATCGGCGTGGACTGGGGCGTGACGGACCCCATTCTGTCCGACAAGGACAAAAACGCCCCCCTGCTGGCGGACAGCGACTGCAACTTCGTGTACGGAAAGGACGAGTGAGCCATGACCATTATCGTTACCGGCGGCGCCGGCTTTATCGGCAGCAACTTTGTGTTCCATATGCTCAAGGAGCACCCCGACTACCGCATCGTGTGCCTGGACAAGCTGACCTACGCGGGGAACCTGTCCACCCTGGCTCCTGTGATGGACAACCCCCACTTCCGCTTTGTGAAGGCGGATATCTGCGACCGGGAGGCCGTTTACAAGCTGTTTGAGGAGGAGCACCCCGACATGGTGGTGAACTTCGCCGCCGAGAGCCATGTGGACCGCTCCATCGAGGACCCCGGTGTGTTTTTGCAGACCAACATCATCGGCACCGCCACCATGATGGATGCCTGCCGCAAATACGGCATCCAGCGCTATCATCAGGTGTCCACCGACGAGGTGTACGGCGACCTGCCCCTGGACCGGCCCGACCTGTTCTTCACCGAGGAGACCCCCATCCACACCTCCAGCCCCTACTCCAGCTCCAAGGCTGCCGCCGACCTGCTGGTGCAGGCGTATCACCGGACCTATGGTCTGCCTGTTACCATCAGCCGCTGCTCCAACAACTACGGGCCCTACCACTTCCCCGAGAAGCTGATCCCCCTGATGATCGCCAACGCCCTGAACGACAAGCCCCTGCCGGTGTACGGCGAGGGCCTGAACGTCCGCGACTGGCTGTATGTGGAGGATCACTGCCGGGCCATCGACCTGATCATCCATAAGGGCCGGGTAGGCGAGGTGTACAACGTGGGCGGCCACAACGAGATGCGCAACATCGACATTGTGAAGCTGATCTGCAAGGAGCTGGGCAAGCCCGAGAGCCTCATCGTCCATGTGGCGGATCGGAAGGGCCACGATATGCGCTATGCCATCGACCCCACCAAGATCCACAACGAACTGGGCTGGCTGCCGGAGACCAAGTTCGCCGACGGCATCAAAAAGACCATCGACTGGTACCTGAATCACCGGGAGTGGTGGGAGACCATCATCTCCGGCGAGTATCAGGACTATTACGAGAAAATGTACGGCAATCGCTGAGCCATGGAGCAGCAGGCAGTAGAAGTCCGGATGGGGCAGACGCACCTGGGCTTTGTGGACGCGGCAAAGGGCCTGGGCATGCTGGCCATCATCTGGGGCCACATGGACTACCTGTGGAGCACCAGCTCCGTATGGTTTTCCTCCTTCAAGATCGCTGTGTTCTATGTGGTGGTGGGTCTGCTGAAGGCATACCGCTATGGGGAGCGGGGCCAGAGGGATTCCTGTGCACAGGTGATGAAAAAACGCTGGTATTCCCTGGTGATCCCCTATGGCGTGTTTTCGGCTCTGGCGATTCTGGCGCACCTGGCTTTTCTCACCATACACGGTGGCAGCAGACTGGCGGCCCTGAAGGGGGACGTGATCCTGACGGTGACGCTGCGGGGTGTTGCCACCCTGTGGTTTCTGCCTACGCTGCTGATCGCCGAGCTGCTGTTTGCGGCGGTGCGGCCGGAGGGCTGGTCTGCCGCCAAGCGCATACTGGTGTGTGTCCTGGCGCCGGCTATCCTGTGCGTCGTCGGCTATTTCTATCAGGAAATGGATATTCCCGGGGCGGATCGCCTGTGGGTGCAGGTGGTGCGCAATCTGTTTATTGTTTTGGCCAAGAGCGTCAGCGGCTTTTGGTTCATGCTGTGCGGGTATCTGCTTTACCGGCGGGGGAAGCCGCAGCGGCTGGGAAGGCTGCCGGTGCTGGCGGTCCTGCTGGCGGTGAATCTGGGCCTGTCGCTGCTGAGTCCGGACCTGGATTTCAACTCCTTTAAGCTGGGGTCCTTTGCTCCGGTGTTCTATCTCAACGGTGTGTTGGGTTCCGTGGCCGTTCTGGAGCTGCTGCGCTGGCTGGAGACCCGCATATCCCTGAGGCCCCTGATCTGGTGCGGCAGGCACTCCATGTTCCTGATGGCCACGCATCTGCCCTGGCAGATCGCGCCGGAGCTGGTGATGCTGGGCAAGCGTTTTTACCTGGCACAGACGCCGACGGCGCCGTATTTCCTGATGATGCTGGCGGAGTTCGCGGTGCTGATGCTTATTGAGGCTGCACTGGTCTGGTGCAAAGAGAAGGTCAAAGCCGCCATGACCGGGCGCTGGGGAAAAGAGCGGCCCATCTGCAAGGCGGTCAAGTATCTGTAACGAGGAGGTTACAAGCAATGAAGGTATTGGTAACGGGCGTGGGCGGTCAGCTGGGCCACGACGTGATGAACGAGCTGGCCCGCCGGGGCCATCAGGGCGTGGGCAGCGACATTGCCCCGGTATACAGCGGCATCGCCGACGGCTCCGCCGTGACGGGGATGCCCTATGTGGCCATGGACATCACCAATGAGCAGCAGGTGCGGCAGGTGATGGACCAGGTGCGGCCCGACGCCGTGATCCACTGCGCCGCCTGGACGGCGGTGGACCTGGCCGAGGACGCCGACAAGCAGCCCAAGGTCCGGGCCATCAACGTGGACGGCACCGCTCATCTGGCGGCGGCGTGCAAGACCCAGGACTGCAAGATGATGTACATTTCCACGGACTATGTGTTCAATGGGCAGGGCCAGACGCCCTGGCAGCCGGACTGCAAGGACTATCAGCCCCTGAATTTCTACGGCGAGACCAAGCTGGGCGGCGAGCTGGCCGTCAGCTCCCGGCTGGAGAAGTATTTCATCGTGCGGATCGCCTGGGTGTTCGGCCTGAACGGCAAGAACTTCATCAAGACCATGCTCCAGCTGGGCAGGACCCACGATAAGCTGCGGGTGGTGTGCGACCAGATCGGCACGCCCACCTATACTCTGGACCTGGCGCGGCTGCTGGTGGACATGATCGAGTCCGACAAGTACGGGTATTATCACGCCACCAATGAGGGCGGGTATATCTCCTGGTACGACTTCGCCTGCGAGATCTTCCGCCAGGCGGGGCTGCCGGTGCAGGTGGACGCCGTGACCACGGCGGAATACGGCGCGTCCAAGGCGGCCCGGCCCTTCAACAGCCGCCTGGACAAGAGCAAGCTGGCAGAAAACGGCTTCACGCCTCTGCCGGAGTGGAAGGACGCCCTGAGCCGGTATCTCCGGGAGCTGGGCGACAATCAGTAAGCGAAAAAATACCGGCTGCGCAGCAGCCGGTGTTTTTTTGTCCTTTTCAGAGGAAGAAAAATGCGCTATACTGTCAGATGAGAGTTTTTCGGGACAGCGGAGGTGGTATCCTGCTGTCGGAAAGGAGGCGGGCAGATGCTTCATATATGGGTGGGCCGGGCCGGTTCCGGGAAATCCCGGCGGGTGCTGGAGGCCATGGAAAAGAACCGCCGTTTGCGGCGGCAGGTGCTGCTGGTGCCGGAGCATATCTCCCACGAGGCGGAGGTGGACCTGTGCCGGGCCCTGGGACCCACGGCGTCCCGGGACGCGGAGGTGCTGAGCTTCCGGAGCCTGTCGTCCCGGGTGCTGGCGGAAACCGGCGGCCTGGCGGAGTTTACCCTGGACAACGGGGGGAAGCTGCTGACCATGCGGCGGGTGCTGCAGGAGCTGGCCCCGGAGCTGCGGGTATTCGGACGGCCCAGCCAGCGGGCGTCGTTCCTGCGGCAGCTGACGGACCTAACGGAGGAGTTCTACGCCTACGAGATCGGCCCCCAGGCCCTGTACCGGCAGGTAGAGGACCTGGACGGGGCCATGGGCGGCAAGCTGCGGGACATCGCCCTGATATACGCCGCCTACGACGCCCGGCTGCGCAGCGGCGATTTCGACGCCCGCTCCCGGCTCCAGAAGCTCCGGGAGCATCTGGAGGGAAGCGGCTATCTCCGGGGCTGCGACGTGTATCTGGACGGTTTTTCATACTTCAACCGCCAGGAGGAGAGCATTCTGGAGCTGGTGCTGCGGCAGGCCGAAAGCGTCACGGTGACGCTGCTGGGAGACCGGAGCAGCGACCGGCTGTTCCAGAACGCCCTGCGCCAGCGGATGCGCCTGGAGCGCATGGCCCGCCGGGCGGGGCAGGAGACGGACGTACTGTGGTGCGAAAGCCGGGGGCAGGGCCCCCTGGGGCACCTGGAAGCCCACTTTTTCGGCCAGGAGGTCCCCTACGACGGGGAACCGGAGGGCCTGGAGCTGTACCAGGCGGCCACGGCCTTTACCGAGGTGGAATGGGTGTCCCAGCAGCTGCGGCAGCTGGCGGCGGAGGGCTATCGCTGGCGGGACATGGGCGTGTGCGCCCGGAATATGGAGGTCTACGGCCCGCTGCTGGAGAGTGTGTTCCGCCGGGACGGCATCCCGGCCTATATCAGCCGCCGCAGCGACCTGCTGGAAAAGCCCCCCATCACCATGCTGCTGGGGGCACTGGACGCCGTCACCGGCGGCTTCGACCGGGAGGACGTGTTCCGCTGCCTGAAAACCGGCCTGGGCGGCATCACCCCGGACGAGTGCGACATTCTGGAAAATTACGTCATCCTGTGGGACATCCGGGGCAGCGCCATGTGGCTGCGGGAGGGGGACTGGACCGCAAGCCCCGACGGATACGGCCGGGAGCCGACGGAGCGCAGCGCCGCCCGGCTGGAGCGGGTGAACGGCATCCGGCGGCGGGTGCGCCTGCTGCTGGAGCCTCTGTACCGGGGGATGCGCACCGCCGGGGCGGCCCGGCAGAAGGCGGAGTGCCTGTATGGGTTTTTGCAGGAGGCCGGGGTGCCGCAGACCCTGGAGGACACGGCGAAAAAGCTCCTGGAGGAGGACCGGCCCCAGCTGGCGGAGGAATATGTCCAGCTGTGGGCGATCTTCTGCGGGGTGCTGGACCAGTTTGCGGAAATCCTGGGGGATACGGAGCTGTCCGGCGAGGAGTTCGCCCGGCTCCTGCGGCTGGTGCTGACCCAGTACAGCGTGGGTACCATCCCGGCCACCCTGGACCAGGTGAAGGTCAGCGAGATCACCCGCAATGACCGGCACCGGGTGAAGTGCCTGTTCCTGCTGGGAGCCAACGACCATGTGCTGCCCATGCCCCCCAGCGGCCACGGCCTGCTGGACCCGGAGGACCGGGCCGCCCTGCAGCAGCGGGAAATTTTGCTGTCGGACGCCAGCTTCGACCCGCTGGACAACGAATTGCAGAATATTTACGCCTGCCTGGCCCAGCCCACGGACCGGCTCACCGTCAGCTGGCCGGTGGGGGACGTCAACGGCAGCCAGCTGCGGCCCTCCTTTGTGGTGCAGCGGATGGAAAAGCTGTTTCCCCGGCTGCGGGTGACCCGGGAGGACGGCAGCTACCGGCGCAGGCTCCCCGCCACGGCCCTGGAGCTGGCGGGAGAGGACCCCGCCCTGCGGCAGTATTTCCGCGGGCGGGGAGACTATGACCGGGTGCTGGACGCCATGGACCGGGGCCGGGCCCTGGGCCGGGGACGGCTGTCCGGCCCGGCGGTGGAGGCCCTGTATGGCCGCTCCCTGCATATGTCCGCCTCCCGGATGGACCAGGTAAAGCGGTGCCATTTCGGGTACTTCATGCAGTACGGCCTGCGGGCAAAGGACCGCCGCCCGGCGGGGTTCGAGGCCCCGGAGATCGGCACGTTTATCCACTATCTGCTGGAAAACGTGGCCCGGGAGGTCAAGACCCGGGGCGGCTGGGCCGCGGTGCAGCAGCCGGAGCTGCGGCAGCTGGTCCGGGAATATACGGACCGCTACGCCCGGGAGGAGATCGACGGGTATCAGGAGAAAAGCGCCCGGTTCCGGTATCTCTTTTCCCGGCTGCGGACGGCGGCCTATGCTATTGTGGAGGACATGGCCGGGGAGCTGGCCCAGTCGGACTTTTCCCCGGTGGCCTTTGAGCTGGGCTTCGGCGGAAAGGACGGGCAGCTCCCTGCCGTGACCATTACCGAGGGAGATCAGCGCCTGTCCGTCAGCGGCAAGGTGGACCGGGTAGACGGCTGGCTTCACGACGGCAGGCTGTATCTGCGGGTGGTGGACTACAAAACCGGGAAAAAGTCCTTTGACCTGTCGGACCTGCGGTACGGCCTGGGGATCCAGATGCTGCTGTACCTGTTCACCCTGGAGCAGGAGGGCCGCAGCTATTTCGGCTATCCCATCGTCCCGGCGGGGGTGCTGTACCACCCGGCCCGGGAGGTGATCCTGAAAGCGGACCGGGGCATCCAGCCGGAGAAGCTGCAGCTGGCCCTGCAGAGCGCCCTGCGCCGCAGCGGCATGGTGCTCTCCGACCCCCAGGTGCTGCGGGCCATGGAGCACAGCGCCCTGGAATCGCCCCATTACCTGCCCATCAAGGTGAAAAAGGACGGCTCCATCGCCGACGGCGTCGCCTCGGCGGAGCAACTGGGCAAGCTGGGCCGCTATGTGGACCGCCTGCTGCACCAGATCGCCCGGGAGATCGGCTCCGGCAGCATCGACGCCGACCCGGTGGCCCACGGCCCCCAGGACCGGGCCTGCCAGCACTGCGACTTTGCCGCCGCCTGCGGGTTCCAGGAGGGCCGGGGCGGCGACCGGGTGCGGTACATCAGAAGCGTGGACCCGGGAGAATTCTGGAAATTTGTGGAGGAAGAAAGCCGAGAGGAGGAATCGCCATGCCGCTGACGCCGCAGCAGGAAACGGCCGTATATAACCGGGGCGGGAGCCTGCTGGTGTCCGCCGCCGCAGGCTCCGGCAAAACCAAGGTCCTGGTGGAGCGCCTGTTTTCCTATATGGAGCAGGAGGGCTGCCAGGTGGACGACTTCCTGATCATCACCTATACCAAGGCCGCCGCGGCGGAGCTGCGGGGCAAGATCGCCCAGGAGCTGACCCGTCGGGTGGCGGAGCGCCCCGGGGACGGCCACCTGCGGCGGCAGATGCTGCGGGTGTATCAGGCGGACATCAAAACGGTGGACGCCTTCTGCGCCGGGCTTCTGCGGGAGAACGTCCACCTGCTGCCGCCGGTGGAGGAGCACAGCCTGACCCCGGATTTCCGGGTGCTGGACGAGCAGGAGGCCACCCTGCTGCGCCAGCGGGTGCTGGGCCGGGTGCTGGAGGATTTTTACGCCGGCATTGTGGAGGACGAAAACGCCCGCCTGCTGGCGGAGACCCTGGGAGCCGGCCGGGACGACCGGGCCCTGGAGGCCCTGGTGCTGGACCTGCACCAGAAGACCCAGAGCCACCCCCACCCCCTGCGGTGGCTGGAGGAGCTGAAGCGGGACTGGGCCAGAACGCCGGAGCACCTGCCGGACACCGGCTGCGGCCGGTATCTCATGGAGGACGCCCTGCGGAAGGCGGACTTCTGGTCCCGGCGGCTGAAGCAGGCCGTGGAGGACATGGCGGACTACCCCGCCGTGTACAAGGCCTACGGCGACCGGTTCCTGGAGGCAGCCCAGGCCCTGGAACACCTGCGGGACAAGGCGGAACAGGGCTGGGACAGCCTGGGACAGGCGGTCCCCGTATTCCGCCGGATGGGAGCCGTCCGGGGCGATGAAAACGCCGCCTGCCGGGACCGGTCCAAGGCGGTGCTGGAGCAGTGCAAAAAGGCATTGAAGGACATCCAGGCCACCTTTTCCGTGCCGGAGGCGGAGCTGCTGGAGGACCTGCGCCAGATGGCCCCGGCCATGCTGGCCCTGCTGAGCCTGACGGCCCGGTTCACCCTGCGCTATCAGGCGGAGAAGGTCCGGCGGAACGTGATGGACTTTTCCGACCAGGAGCACTATGCCATCGACCTGCTGACGGACAGCCAGGGCCAGCCCACGGACCTGGCCCGGCAGGTGGCCTCCCGCTACCGGGAGGTGATGGTGGACGAATATCAGGACAGCAACCAGGTGCAGAACTGCATTTTCCGGGCGCTGTCCGACCGGGAGCGGCGGCTGTTCGCCGTGGGCGACGTGAAGCAGAGCATCTATCGCTTCCGGCTGGCGGACCCCACCATCTTTCTGGAAAAATACCTGTCCTATGTCCCGGCGGCGGAAGCGGAGGAGGGCCAGCCCCGGAAGGTGCTGCTGAGCCGGAATTTCCGCTCCCGCCGGGAGGTGCTGGACGGCACCAACTTCGTGTTCCGGTCTGTTATGTCCCGGGAAATGGGGGAGATGGACTACGGCGACGACGAGCAGCTGTACTTCGGCGCGGAGGCGGCGTACCCGCCCCGGCCGGGCATGGAGCCGGAGCTGCACTTCATCAGCGTGGAAAACACCCAGGAGGAGAGCTTCGACCGGACGGAGATGGAGGCCCGGTTCACGGCCCGCCGCATCCGGCAGCTGCTGGACGAGAAATTCCAGGTGCAGGGGGAGGACGGCCGGCCCCGGCCGGTGGAGCCGGAGGACATCGTCATTCTCATGCGCTCCCCCCGGGCCAGGCTGGCGGCCTATACGGCGGCTCTGCGCCGGGAGAATATCCCCTGCACCAGCGGGGAAAGCGAGGCTTTTTTCAGCACCCCGGAGGCGGCGGTGATGGTGTCGTTTTTGCAGATCATCGACAACCCCCGGCAGGATGTGCCGCTGATCGCCGTGCTGCGGTCGCCGCTGTTCGGCTTTTCGGCGGACCGCCTGGCCCTGATCCGGGCGCTGCAGCCGGAGGGGGAGTATTACGACGCCCTGTGCCTGGACGACGGCGCGGACACGGCGGACTTCCGGCGGCTGCTGGAGGAGCTGCGGCTGGCGGCCCGGGATATGACGGCGGACCGCCTGCTGTGGAAGCTCTATACGGAGTGCCACGCCCTGGCGGTGTTCGGGGCCATGGAGGGCGGAGCCGCCCGGAAGGAGAACCTCATCGCCCTGTATACCTACGCCGGTCAGCAGGCGGCGGCAGGCCGGGGCGGCCTGTTTGACTTTGTGACCCAGCTCCACGACCTGCTGGAGGAGGGGCGGCAGCCCCCCATCACCACCCGGACCGCCGGCAGCGGGGTGCAGATCATGAGCGTGCACCGGTCCAAGGGACTGGAGTTCCCCGTGGTGATCCTGACGGACCTGCACAAGACCTTCAACGCCGACGACTTCCGCCGTCCGGTGCTGGTGCACCCCCGGCTGGGCCTGGGCACCGAGCGGGTGGACCGGGAAAAGCGCATCCGGTACGACACCGTCACCAAAACCGCCGTGGCGGCGGCCCTGACCCGGGAGAGCAAGTCCGAGGAAATGCGGATCCTGTATGTGGCCCTGACCCGGGCCAAGGAGAAGCTCATCTGCGTGCAGTGCATGGCCCATGGCCGCAAGCGGCTGGCGGACCTTTCGGTGCTGGCGGATATGCCCACGCCGCCGGAGGCGGTGGCCGGGGCCAAATGCCCCGGAGACTGGCTGCTGCTGCCGCTGCTGTGCGCCCCGGAGGGGGAGCCTCTGCGCCGATGGGCGGAGGCAGAGCCCCAGACCCGGGTGGGCCTGGGCGGCGGCTGGCAGGTGCAGGTGTGGGAAAATCCCACGGCCGCGGCGGCCCGGGAACGGGAGGACGCACCGCAGGAGGTCCCGCCGGAGAGCGCCGTGGAGGTCCAGGAGCTGGACTATCCCCATCAGGCGGCCTGCCGCATCCCCACCAAGGTCACGGCCACCCAGCTGAAGGGCCGGGAGCTGGACGAGGAGATCGCCCAGGGCACGGTCCGGCGGGTGCGGCAGGTGCAGGTGGACACCCCCCGGTTCCTGCTGGGGGAGCGGCCCCTGTCCGCCGCCCAGCGGGGCACAGCCATGCACCTGCTGATGCAGTACCTGGACCTGAACGGCCCGGACCCGGAGGAGCAGGCGGCGTCCCTGACGGCGCGGCATCTGCTGACCCCGGAGCAGGCGGCGTCCCTGGACCTGGAGCAGGTGCGGCGGTTCCTGGCCGCGCCTCTGGCCCAGCGCATCCGCCGGGCGGAGCAGGTGTACCGGGAGTACCGCTTTTCCCTGCTGCTGCCGGCGGCGCTGTATGACCCGGCGGCGGAGCCGGAGGACGAGCTGATGCTCCAGGGCGTGGTGGACTGCGCCTTCCGGACGGAGGAGGGCCTGGTCATCGTGGACTTCAAAACCGACCGCATCAGGCCGGAGGAGGCCCCCGCCCGGGCGGAGCTGTACCGCCCCCAGCTGACGGCGTACAGCCAGGCCCTGAGCCGGGTGCTGGAAACGCCGGTGGCGGAAATGGTGCTGTACTTCTTCGCCCCCGGCTGTCAGGTGACGCTGTAATGGCTTCGCCTCCGCTATTTCCGCCGGTGTGTTCGTGGTGGGCCTGATCCTGGAGCTGTGCCTGCCCAAGGACCCCAAGCGCTACGAGACCCGGTAAAAATTGGAAATTTCTTCCGCCTTTGCGCCGCAGACAGCCGTCTGCGGCGCTTTTTTCGCGTCCGGCGGAAAAGCATCCTTTATTTAGCGGACATGAAACGACGTCCGGCGGCGCAAAGTAACTCTGTCGCCGGCGACAAAATTTAAAAACAGGGGTGATCGCATGTATGAAACGCAAAAAAAGCGACGCATACGCAGACCGGCCGCATGGCTGCTGGCCGTGCTGCTCACCGGGGTCCTGTGCTGCCAGGCGGTATGGGCCGACCAGCGCACCTTGATCCCTGTGGGGAAGGCGGTGGGCATCAAGCTCTTTGCCGACGGCGTGCTGGTGGTGTCCACCTCGGAAACGGACCCCTGCCCGGCCCGGGACTGCGGCATCCGGGAGGGGGACCTGATTGTCAGCTGCAACGGCGAAAAGGTCACCTCCACGGAGGACCTGCAGGCCCTGCTGCAGGCCACCGGGGGACAGCCCGCCGCCATCGGCCTGCGGCGTGAGGGCAAGACCCTGAACGTCACCGCCGCGCCGGTGCAGGAGGAGGACGGCTCCTGGCGGCTGGGCGCCTGGACCCGGGACAGCATGGCCGGCGTGGGGACCCTGACCTTCTATGACCCGGACACCGGGGCCTACGGCGCTCTGGGCCACGGCATCACCGACACGGACACGGCCCAGCTGATGCCGCTGTCCAGCGGCTCCATTATGGAGACCTCCGTGAAGGCCGTGAAAAAGGGCGAAAAGGGTGAGCCGGGCCAGCTGAAGGGGGACTTCACGGCCCAGCACGACGTGGGCACCGTGTCCGCCAACACCACCGGCGGCATTTTCGGCACCGTGGCGGAGGGGGACTTCGTCTCCGGCACGGCCCTGCCGGTGGCCCAGCGCAGCCAGGTGACCACCGGCCCCGCCACCATCCTCTCCACCGTCTCCGGGGATGATACCCGGGCCTATCAGGTGGAGATCGTGCGGCTGTGCCCCATGAACCGGGACGGCCGGGACCTGCTGCTGAAGGTCACGGACCCCCAGCTGCTGGAGACCACCGGCGGCATCGTCCAGGGGATGAGCGGCAGTCCCATCATCCAGAACGGGCGCTTTGTGGGGGCTGTGACCCATGTGCTGGTGAACGACCCCTCCCAGGGCTACGGCATCCTGCTGGAGCATATGCTGGAGGCGGTGGGATAACAGAACCGGCCAATTTGATGGCGGTAAAACGCGTATTGCGATTATAGAAAAGAACATGCGTGCCGGGATATCCGAAGAAATGCCTGCATTTCCTCCGGGTATCCCGGTTTTTCGGGGGAAAAACCATATTTTCTTATACAAATTTTGAGTGATGTCCAAATAGCTGCGGCGGCCTGTGGAACGCATGGTCGACTGTCTGAAAGTTCACAATATGAATAACAGAATGTATGAGAGGAAAACATAACAGCACATTGCACAAAAATACACAAAGTTTTTTCTACCGCGCCGCATATGCCTGTACAGATTGACAAAGCTGTACAGCCGTTTTAATCTAAAATCAACGATCCGACAGACGGCCCGGCGGCCCCGTCGGACGACCCAAGGACCACCATGGAAAAGAAAGAGAAGAAAAGGAGAAAACTATGCAGCACAAAAGATCCCGTCTTTCGACGAAGATCCTGGCGTTTGTCCTGATCCTCGCTCTCGTATTCCCTGCATCTGCGTTCGCAAGCGTCGCAGACGTGGCGAAGGACACTCGTTCCCCCGGTAAGTCCCTGGCAAATACCTATCCCGCATACACCGACATCGACTGGCAGATCTCCCTGGCGGAGGACGCCACCGCCACCGTCACCCTGCCCACCAACCTGACGGAGAATGAGCTGGCCGCCGCCATGGACGCGGGACTGTCCCTGTCTCTGGACCGCGACACCCAGCGCGGCTATCTGAACCCCGAGAAGTTCCCCAACCCCTATCAGGGCGGCCCTCTGGACAGCTGGAAGACCCAGAGAGACACCCAGATGTTTCAGGTGGATGACTACGGCTTTGCGTTCGACGACGACGGCAAGGTCTCTCTGGTCCTGTACCTGAACATCTCCTGCTACTTTGCCAACCGCTCCGGCAGCGTGGACTACAGCGCCCCCCACAGCAACGGCGGCGCATACCTGGACCTGTGCGGCTATTACACCCTGCGTGTGACCGCCGACGGTAAGGACATCGCCTCCTGCCACGCCAAGGTCGTTCCTTACGACAGCTTCCGCACCGTGTACGAGCTGTATGACGATCTGGAAGCCCTGGCCGCCATGGACACCGACCTATATGTGGCCAAGGAGTCCATGGGCCAGACCACCGTGGACGGCTACGACATGCCTTATCTGATCGTTGCCGACTCCAAGGAGTCTGTGGACAAGTGGCTGGCATACACCGACCTGGTAGAATCCGACCCCGACCTGGCGCTGACCAAGCTGGCCAACGGCGACTTTGACGATCTGCGGGTCCCCATGTTCGCCTCCAACGTTCATTCCAACGAGAATGCCGCCGTCAACGGCATCCTGGAGTTTGCCCACCTGCTGCTGGAGAATGAGACCATCAGCGTCAACACCCTGGAGGGCTTCACCGACGCCGGTAAGGAGCTTCTGGCCCAGGAGATAGCCAAGCAGAACGTGGCCGTTCCCGAGCAGATCAAGAATTTCGCCTCCTACATCGGCTTCATCCGCGGTGAAAACGGCTACAAGGCCAACGGCAGCCTGTACTCCGGTCAGCTGGACCTGGAGGAGTATTACAACGTTAAGAATAATGAGGTCAACGTCAAGGAGCTGCTGGGCGACGTGTTTATGGTCATCGTCCCCGAGCAGAACATCGAGGGCTATGAGCACATGACCCGCACCACCGGTCAGGGCTATGACCCCAACCGTGACGAGGCCAACCAGACCCTGTTTGAGGATGCCAACGCCATGGCCCTGGTGAATAAGTTCAACCCCATGGTGTTCACCGAGATTCACGGCCGCGTGGAGGCCATGCTCATCGAGCCCTGCACGCCTCCCCACGAGCCCAACTATGAGTACGACCTGATCGCCAAGCAGTTCATCCAGCTGGGCGAGGCCGTGGGTATGGGCGCCATCGCCAACAACCCCGAGCACAACAGCTTCGAGATGCCCTACCGCGATTACCTGCGTGTGGACAACGATTCTCCCTCCGGCGTGGCCTGGACCGAGCCCTGGGATGATATGACCACCGCCTACGGTTCCCAGTTCCCCGTCCTGATCGGCACCGCCGGCATCACCTGGGAGCTGCCTGTGTACAGTGACGTCGCCTCCGAGCTGGTGGTGCCTTACGGCCTGATGACCCAGGCCATGTACATCCAGGCCAACAAGATCACCATGCTGGAGAACCAGGCCAAGCTGTTCTCCCGCGGCGTGAACAACATCAATTCCAACGAGCTGGTGGCTCCCTGGTACGTGGACCAATATGACCGGCCCGGCACCCAGACTGAGCTGATGCGCCCCGTGTACGATGGCGAGGGCCAGAACGGCAACTTCTATCCCGAGTGCTATATCATCCCCATGGACAGCGCCAACCAGAAGAATCTGTATGACGCCGCCGCCGAGATGAAGTACCTGACCCGCAACGATGTGAAGGTCAACGTGGCCAGCAAGGAATTCACCTATGACGGCGTGACCTATCCCGCCGGTACCATGGTGGTGTCCATGTATCAGGCCAAGCGCTCCCTGGCCAACAGTCAGCTGTTCGACGGCACCTTCATCAACGTCTGGCAGGGCCTGTACTCCGAGAGCTTCGCCCAGCGCAGCAACGCCCGGGGCTATGACCGCGTCATCGTGGCGGAGCCCGCTGCCTACAAGACCATCATGGCCGCCTGCCCCGAGACCATCAACTATACCCAGGCGCTGACCTATCTGGCCGCCTTCGCCACCCAGTTTGAGGGCGTGGAGAATGCCGACGTCATCATCGACAACGTGTCCAACGACTCCGCCGCTGCCGTCAACGCGCTGCTGCGGGCCGGCAAGACCGTGGCCATGATCACCGAGGGCAGCGAGAAGGGCAACTTCGTCTGCTCCTATGAGGACTTCATGACCGTGGCCAAGGACTATGTCCTCACCGCCACCGGCGTGTACGGCGCCGGCATCAAGGCCGCCGTCATCCTCAATCCCCAGGTGTACCTGCCCGGCAAGCCCGCCGACAACACCTCCGGCTACGTGGAGACCACCCTGCGCTCCGGCTCCTATAACTACCGCTTCGACTGGCTGGCTCTGACCGCCATGGGCTTCACCATGACCGATGACCTGACCAAGGCCAACGTCATCGTGGGCTCCCGCGCCCTCAGCGACGATGCCCTGGCCGCCGTGAAGGCCGGTACGCCTTACATGGGCTACAGCAACGATGCCATCACCGGCAGATCTGCCTTCATGCAGGAGCTGGGCGTGGAGATCTCCTCCTGCGACAAGGGTACCGACTTCCTGGGCCGGGTGGTATATCCCAACAACACCCTGGTCAACGCCACCTATATCAACGAGGGTGACGACGTGATGTACGAGTACGGCACCAACTGGTTCACCAAGCTCCCCGAGGGCGCTACCGTTCTGGTGCAGAACGCCGGTAAGACCCCCATGCAGGGCTGCATCTGCCTGACCGATGACGAGCTGACCGCTCAGTTCAACCAGTACAACAACGGCGTGGTGGGCTTCGAGTATCAGAGCGGCAAGCTGGACATGGCCCTGTTTGCCAACGTCCTGAACCACAAGATTCACCAGACCGACGAGTACACCTTCATCAGCAACTTCATCTTCTCCCGCAGCCTGACCCAGACGGCCTATGAGGGCACCGCGCAGCCCACCACCCCCGAGCAGCCTGAAAAGCCTGAGGAGCCTGAGAAGCCCGGTCAGCCCGACGCTCCCAAGACCGGCGACCCCTCCAACATCATCCTCTGGGTGCTGGCCGCTTCCTTCAGCTGCGTGATGATCCCCGCCGCTGTGACCCTGAAGCGCAAGGCCCGTTGACCCGGCCCACAGCCTCATCTATCAGGAGGGAGCCGCAGCCCTGCCCAACCGGCTGTGACAGCCTTCCTCATACGCCAACTGCATAAGCAAAGGCCCCGGACGAAAGTCCGGGGCCTTTGCCGTGACTGTCAAAAAAGCAAAGCTCTTTTTATCAGTGATTCTTCTGATAGATGTCCCACAGGCCCTCCATCAGCAGATACTTGTCATAGAGCACCTTGTTGCGGCAGTAGCGCACGATCACCGGGGCGTTGCTGCCGGTGGCCACGATGGTGGGGGTCTCCCCCTGGGGCAGAACCTCCCGGATGCGGTCGATGACGCCGTCCAGCATCCCGGCGGTGCCGTAGACAATGCCGGAGCGCATGCAGTCCTCGGTGTTTTTGCCGATGAGACTCTTGGGGTGCTGCAGGGAGATGTCCGGCAGCTGAGCGGTGTGGTCCGACAGGGCGTCCAGACTCAGCCGCACCCCGGGGAACATCAGGCCGCCCTCATAGCTGCGCCTGCTGGAGATATAGGAGATGGTGGTGGCGGTGCCCATGTCGATCATGATGATGGGGGTGGGGTACTTGTCCAGGGCGGCCACGGCGCCTGCCACCAGGTCCGCCCCCAACTGGTTGTGGATCTCCATGCGGATGTTGAGCCCAGTTTTGACCCCGGGGCCAACGATCATGGGGGGCTTTCCCAGCAGGCGGGTCAGGGCCTTGGCCATCATGAAGTTGATGGGCGGCACCACGCTGGAGAAAATGGCGCCGCTGACGTCACGCAGGTCGTATTGATACAGGGAGAAGATGTTCATCAGGTCGATGCTGATCTGATCCGCCGTTTTCCGGCTGTCGGTGTCGATGGAGGACAGAAATTTCAGGTCCCGTTTCTGGTCGAACAGCCCCACGGAGATGTTGGAATTGCCGATATCAATGGCCAAAAGCATGGCAGAAGCCCCCTTTCCATTCCTGTCTATTCTACCACGCATGGCCCGCTTTGGCAACCGGGAACGCAAAAAACGCCCGGGTCAGTCCTCCACCAGGCCTATGAGCAGGCTGCCGTCCCGCACCGACACGGTGATGGGGCGGCCCACAAAGTGGTTGCTGACGCCCAGAGGGAACTCCGCCGTCAGCACCGCGTGGTGCAGGGGATACTGGCCTCCCTGGATGCTGACGTCCCTGGCGTCGGCCCCCAGGCAGAACACCGACAGGATGCCCCGGTCCCGGGCGGGGAAGGTGACGGTGCCGCCGCATACGGCGGTGTACCGCTCCCCCTGGCCATACAGCCAGCCCTGAGCCCCCCGCCGGGCCAGGTACAGCAGGGCCTGGAAATTGGCGATGGTGTGGTCCGTCCGGCGGCCGCCCATGCCGCCGTAGATGTGGAACTCCGTTTCCCCGCGCTCCAGGCCGGTCTTCACCGCCAGCATGGTGTCGGTGTCGTCCTTCTCCACCGGCACCCGGAGGATGTTGGGGAAGTCGGGCTGGGTGCTGAGGGAGTCGAAATCCCCCAGCAGCAGGTCCGGGGTGATGCCGGTCTTGCGGCAGGCCAGCCAGCCGCCATCGGCGGCGATGATGAAGTCGTCGGCCCGGGGACAGCAGTCCAGGCCGTAAAAGCTGCCTGCACCGAAAATATAGCATGCCATAGTGTTTCCTCAGTCGTGATGATGGTGGGGCGCTTCGGCGGCGGTGTTTTCCTTGCCGGTAAGCTCCCGGGGGGTGATCCGGATCACCTTTGTGGCGGGTCCGTATTTTTCCACGGACTCCGTGAAGCGGCCCATGCCCTTGGGGTCAAAGGCGGAGCACAGCAGAAGCAGGGCCCGGGTCCACTCGCCCTGGTCCGTCACCACCTCCGCCCGGCCCCGCAGAACGGCGCTGGCATAGGCCATGGTGAAGGCGTTGGGCACCGCCGTGGCGTGGGACACCGCCGACAGGCACACCTCGGCCCCGTCCTTCAGAAGCTCCCACTTTTCTCCGGCTCCGGCGCAGTGGAAATAGACCACGTGATACTCCTCGTCCACGGCCTGGTTCACCGGCACGGCATAGGGGCGGCCCTGGCTGTCCGTCAGGGACAGGGTGGCATAGGGGGCCTTTTTCAGCACCTCCCAGGCAAAGCTCCGGTCCCGTTCTCTGTCTTTTCTTCGCATGTTTCTTCCTCCTTTGCCGCCGGGCGGCTGTTTACAGTTTGCACCAAAAGGCATGGTTTGTCAACGGCGGCATACCATGGAAGCAGGAAATTTTTTCGGAAAGGAACTGCCTGCCATGACTTATCCCTATATCCTGCCGCCGCTGCCCTATGCCCCGGCGGCTCTGGAGCCAAACCTGGGGCGCTCGTCGGTGCGGCTGCACCACGACGCGTTCTTTGCCGCCTATGTGGACCGACTCAATGGGGCGTTGGTGCCCTGGACCCAATATCAGGACTGGCCGCTGGAGCGGCTGCTGCTGCACTGGTGCCAGCTGCCCCGGACCCTGGGCCAGGCGGTGCGCCGCTATGGCGGGGGCGTGTATAACCACGGGCTGTATTTTTCCTCCCTGGCCCCGGCCCGGACCACCAAGCCCTCCGGGGAGCTGCTGGCGGAGGTGGAGCACAGCTTCGGCTCCGTGGAGGGGCTGCACCGCAGCCTGAAGAACGCTGCCATGAGCGTGTTCGGCAGCGGATGGGTGTGGCTGGTGTGCTGCTCCGGGGGGCTGCAGGTCACCTGCACCGCCAACCAGGACACGCCGCTGCCCCTGTGGCCCCTGTTCAACGTGGACCTGTGGGAGCACGCGTTTATCCCGGACTATGAAAACCGGCGGGAGGACTATGTGGAGGCGGCGCTGGCCATCATCGACTGGGACGCGGCCTCCCGCCGGTTCCGGCAGCGGACGGCAGGGAAGGGGGAGTGAAGCGCAAAACGGGCGGGGCCGAAGCCCCGCCCGTCAGAGATTATCCAAAAAGGGCGTTGCCCTTTTTGGACAAAAGGCTTGCAGTCTGCCGCGCGCATAATTTGTCCGCCATGGGCGAACAAATTCCACACTTGCAGACTGAGAAGTATTTTTTGCCAGGTACACGCCCCGGCAAAAAATGGATCACATTTGATTTGCCGTCTGCGGGCGGCAAACTCTGCGAGGCCTTTTTGACAAGCTGAGATGCAGGCACCCGTTTCACGGATGCCTGCATCGGGAGCATGATGTATCAGTCCATCGCCGGGCGCTCGTCGCCCATGAAGAACACCGCCACGGTGCCGGGGCCGCTGTGGGACCCGATGATGGTGCCGATGTCGCACAGGCGGATCTTGCCCCGGAGCCTGGGGAACCGCTCCTCCAGAGCGTCGATGAGCATCTGCGCGTCCTCCGGGCACTGGGAGTGGCACACGAAGCAGCGCTGGTCATAGTCCCGGCCGCCCTGGGCGTGCTCCTCCATGGCGTTTACCGTGGCCTCCACGGCCTTCTTCTTGCCCCGGACCTTGCCGTAGGCCTTGATGGCCCCCTTGTCGTCCAGCCGCATAATGGGGCAGATGTTCATGATGGTGGCCACCATGGCCGCCGCACCGGACACCCGGCCCGTGCGCCGGAACTGGGTCATATCGGAGGAGAAGAACTGGTGGTGCACCTTGTTGCGGTTCCGCAGCACCCACTGGGCCGTCTCCTCCAGGGTGGCCCCGGCGTCCCGCATATCCGCCGCCGTGTCCACCAGCAGACCGTAGCCGGAGGAGGAGCACAGGGAGTCGATGACTACGATTTTCTTGTCGGGATACTTTTCCTGCAGCAGCTTTCCGGCGGCCTGGGCGTTGTGCACCGAGCCGGACTGGCCGGAGGTGAAGGCAATGTGCAGCAGGTCGCCCTTTTGCAGCTGCTCCTCAAAGAAATCCAGATAATCGGCCACGTTGATCTGGGACGTCTGGGGAAGCTGGCCCGCCTTCAGGAAGCCGTAAAACCGGGGCAGAGCCGCCGGATCCCGGCCCATATCGTCCACATACTCCTGGTTACCCACCACATAGTGGTAAAACAGCACCGGGATGTCCCGCTGGGCCATGTACGCATAGGGCAGGTCTACCGTGGAGCAGCAGCTCAGTACAAATTTCCGTTCCATATCCTTTCTCCCTTTCGATTGAATAGAACTTACTGCACATATTATACCAAAATTGGATGAAAAGTCAAACCTTCCGCCCTATACATCCGGGATGCATTGTCCAGACGGAAAAAACGGGGGCCGCGGCCCCCGTTTTTTTACTGCGCTCAGTCGTCCCGCTCCGTCTCGTGGTCCAGCACGGCTCCGGTGGCGGCGTCGATGACGTAGTCATACTCCATGCCGCCGGACTTGAACTCCACCTCGTACACGGCGCGGCCATGCTCACTGTCCCATTCCACCTGCAGCTCCCGGACCTGGCTCTCGGACAGGCCCGCGTGCTTCAGGGCCGCAGCCTTGGCGGCCTGGGCGCCGATATCGGTGCTGCCGGTGCCGCCGCGAAGGTTCTCCTTCTCATAGTCCAGCACGCGGCCGGTGGCGGCGTCCACGGTGACCTCATAAGCGGCGCTGTCGGTGTGGAACTCCAGCTCATACTCCAGTCGCCCGTCGTCATAGTCCCGCTCCGCCTTGGTAAAGACGGCGGTGGACAGACCCGTGTGCTTCAAAGCAGCGCTCTTGGCGGCCTCCATGCCAATGTCACCGGAGGGGTTCACGGGAGTGGAGGGCTGCACATTGGCCTGGCCGGTGAGCACCTGGCCGGTATACGCCTCCACCTTATACTCCAGCTCGCCCTTGCCGGGCACCTGGAACTCCACCTCATAGTGGGCGGGTGTCTCGTCCAGCTCCGGGTCCACGTCCGCGTCGGTGATGTCCGCCGTGGTCAGGCCCGCATACTGGGCCGCCGCCTCCAGAGCCGCCTGCATGCCGATGGGCATCCCCGGCGCACCGGCCTCGATCAGGTCCCGCAGCTCCTCCACAGACAGCTGGGCCAGCCCCTCGAAGGTCAGGCTGCCGTTCAGGGCCATGGCCTGGCGGATCAGGGCCGCCTTGCCGGTGGAGATGTTGTTGGCCTTGGCCTGCTTTTCCAGCTCCTTGTCCTGCTGCACCGTCTGGCTCAGCACGGCGGCCCGGGAATCACCGGCCGCCAGAGCGCCGTCCACGGCGCCGGTCAGCTCCTGCTGCAGCCGCTGGGCCCGGGCCTGGTCCTTATCCTCCACGGAGATGAGAATGGCGGAGGACAGACTGTCCAGATATCCGCACCGCACCAGGCTGCCCACAATGGCGTTCACCGCCACGTCCGCCTTGACGCCCTTCAGGTCCCTGCCGCCGTCCATATCCTCCAGCACGGCCTGGGCCTCCTGGTTCAGGGCCTGGCAGGACACCACCTTTTCCCGGCTGTTTACCCGCAGCTCGATGCTGGGATTCACGTCCAGGGACACCACCGAGGTCACGGCGTGGGCCTGCTGCACCAGCAGACCGCCGCCGCCCAGCAGCAGCACCGCCAGGCAGGCCGCCACCGCCTGCATCCATTTCTTCATTCGGTTATTCTTCTTTTTCATAGGGACTACCGTTCCTTTCCGCTCTGTACAGCGGGAGAGCACGCCGTCCACGTCGTCCGGCGCGGTCTTGTCCAGCGCGGCGGAAAGCCTGCGTTCCATCTGATCGTTGGTCATCGGGCGTCATCTCCTTCCATGTAAGCTCGCATCTTTTTCAATGCTCTGTGATATTTTGACAGGACGGTCGCCAGGGGCAGGCCCAGCGCCTGACCGATTTCCCGGTGCTTCAGGCCCGCCGTGTGCAGCAGGACGATCCGCCGCTCCTCCTCTCCCAGCACCGCCAAGGCGTCCTGCAGAAGCAGCCGCTCCTGGCTGTCCAGCCCCGGGCAGTTGTCGGGGATGGCGTGCCACTCCTGGTCCTCCATGGTCACCTGACGGCTCTCCCGCCGCAGGTGCATCAGGCACAGATTCCGGCACACTGCCAGGATCCACCCAACAGGCGAGCCTGTGGGCCGGTACTGTCCCGCCGTGTCCCAGATGTGAACGAACACATCCTGGGTCAGGTCCTGGGCGTCGTGGGCGTTGCGGAGATAGGACAGGGCCAGACCGTACACCGCCGTTCGGGTGCGGCGATATAGTTCGGCCAGATCATCTTGGCTTCCTGCGGCCACTCCCGAAAGCAGCCGCCGAAGCTCCTGGACCTCCTCCGCAGGGAGGGATGAAGTTGTGTTGTCAATCCTGTGCAGCATCTCTTTTGTCTCCTGTCATCTGGATAATGCACGGCAAGGCGGTTTTATTGCGTCCCCCGAAAAAATTTCCCCAAAATTTTTCTTTTATTTTATCATGCCGCCTCACGGATTTCCAGCTTATCAAAAAATTCTTTTTTGACAAGCCGCGTGCGTCCCTTTCTGCTCCTTGTACAAAAGAATAAAAAGAGGTATAATAAAACGGATCAAACGAATTAGGAGGTCCCTTCCATGAAGCTCATGGTCCTGGACGGCAACAGTATATTGAACCGCGCCTATTACGGCATCCGCCCCCTGTCCACCCGGGAGGGGCTGTATACCCACGCGGTATACGGCTTCATCACCACCCTCCAGCGCCTGCTGGACGAGGAAAACCCGGAGGCCCTATGCGTCACCTTTGACCGCCGGGAGCCCACCTTCCGCCACCGGGCGGACGCGGATTACAAGGCCCAGCGCAAGCCCATGCCCCCGGAGCTGGCCATGCAGCTGCCGGTGATGAAGCAGGTGCTTTCGGCCATGTCTGTGCCCTGCTATGAGCTGGCGGGGTACGAGGCCGACGACCTCATCGGCACCATCAGCCGCAAATGCCAGGCGGCGGGGTGGGACTGCGTCATCGTCACCGGCGACAAGGACAGCCTCCAGCTGATCACCGACCGCACCAAGGTGAAGCTGGTGTCCACCCGCATGGGCCAGACCACCACCAAGGATATGACCCCGGAGACCTTCCGGGAGCAGTACGGCTTCGACCCCATCCACATGATTGACCTGAAGGCCCTGATGGGCGACACTTCGGACAACATTCCCGGCGTGCCGGGGGTAGGGGAGAAGACCGCCATGGCCCTGGTGCAGGAATACGGCGCCATTGACGAGATCTATCGCCTGCTGCCGGACCTGCACGCCAAGCCTGCCGCCATCCGCAAGCTGACGGAGGGGGAGGAGTCCGCCCGCCACAGCTATTGGCTGGCCACCATCGTCACCGACGCCCCCCTGGACTTTGACCCGGCGGAAAATCTCCGCCGGCCCTTCCGCCCGGAGCTGTACGACCTGTTCCTGCGGCTGGAATTTCAGAAGCTCATCGACAAATACCACCTGCGCCCCCACCAGGAGACGGCGGAGAGGCCGGAGGTTACCGCCACGGTGGTCCCCGTCCGGACGGAGGACCAGGCCCGGGACCTGCTGGCCCAGTGGCGGCAGGCGGAGTCTGTCACCGTATATGCGGTGCCGGACCTGTCCGCCCTGTCCGTCCGGTGGGACGCCGGGGAGAATGCCTCCTGGGCGGCGGAGCTGTGGACCGGGGACTATCAGGGGGACTGGCAGGCCCTGCTGGCGGCGCTGTTCGCCGCCGATATCCCCAAGGTGTCCCACAACGTCAAGGACCTGATGCGCACCCTGCTGGACGCGGGCCTTCCGGCGGAGGGCTTCGTGTTCGACACCGCCCTGGCGGCCTATTTGCTGGACGCCACCGCCGGGAAATACGACCTGCCCCGGCTGTTTGTGGCCTATTTCAACCAGGAGCTGGAAAAGCCCGCCCATCTGGAGCCGGACGCCTTCTCCCCGCTGGGGGACCAGGCTGCCGCCTGGGCGTCGCTGCACAGCTATGGCGCGGCGATAGAGGCCCTGCATGGTGTGCTGCTGCCCCGGCTCCGGGAACAGGGCATGGAAAAGCTGTACTTCGATGTGGAGCTTCCTCTGTGCCGGGTGCTGGCGGATATGGAGCGCAGCGGCTTTTTGGTGGACGGCGGGGCCCTGGCCCGGTTCGGCCGGGAGCTGTCCGACACCATCGACCAGCTGGAGCAGCGGATTTACGCCGCCGCCGGGCAGCAGTTCAACATCAATTCCCCCAAGCAGCTGGGAAAGGTCCTGTTTGAGGACCTGGGCCTGCCCCACGGGAAAAAGACCAAAACCGGCTGGTCCACCAACGCCGACGTGCTGGAGAAGCTGAAGGACCACCCCCTGGTGGCGGACGTGCTGACCTACCGGCAGTATGCCAAGCTGAAAAGCACCTATGCCGACGGCCTGCTGAAGGTCATCGACCCCGACGGCCGCATCCGCACCAGCTTCCAGATGACGGTAACGGCCACCGGCCGCCTGTCCTCCACGGAGCCGAATCTTCAGAATATCCCCACCCGCACGGAGCTGGGCAGCAAAATGCGGGAGATGTTCGTGGCGGCCCCGGGCCATGTGCTGGTGGACGCCGACTATTCCCAGATCGAGCTGCGGCTGCTGGCCCACATCTCCGGCGACACCGCCATGCAGCAGGCCTTCCTGTCCGGGGAGGACTTCCACACCGTCACCGCCGCCCGGGTGTTCCATGTGCCCCAGGACCAGGTGACCCACCAGATGCGCTCCCGGGCCAAGGCCGTGAACTTCGGCATTGTCTATGGCATTTCCGCCTTCTCCCTGTCCCAGGATATTGGCGTCACGGTGCAGGAGGCCAAGGAGTATATGGACCGGTATTTTGCCACCTATACCGGGGTGAAGCAGTATATGACGGACGTGGTGGACAAGGCCCGGGAGCAGGGCTATGTGGAGACCCTGTGGCACCGCCGCCGGGCTTTGCCGGAGCTGAAAAGCTCCAACTTCAATATGCGGTCCTTCGGCGAGCGGGTGGCCCTGAATATGCCCATCCAGGGTACGGCGGCGGACATCATCAAGCTGGCCATGGTCCGGGTCCACAGCCGCCTGGCCCGGGAGGGCCTGGCCGCCCGGCTGATCATGCAGGTCCACGATGAGCTGATCGTGGAGTGTCCGGAGGAGGAGGCCCCCCGGGTGGAGGCCCTTTTGCAGCAGGAGATGCAGGGCGTGGCGGAGCTGTCCGTCCCCCTGCTGGCGGAGGCCCACACCGGCCGCAACTGGCTGGCCGCCAAGGGCTGATATTGCGTAACGAAACCATTAAGGAGCAAATACCATGACTGATTATTTTGCCGTGCAGCTGCCGCCGGAGCAGATCCGCAGCATCAGCTCCATCGGCCTGGCCCATATAGGCGACGCGGTGTATGAGCTGCTGGTGCGCACCTGGCTGTGCGCTGGGGGCAAGGCCACGGGAAAGGGCCTGCACCGGGCCGCGGTGGCCCTGGTGTGCGCCCCCCGGCAGGCGGAGCTGGCGGAGAAAATTCTCCCCCTGCTGACCCAGGAGGAGCAGGATGTGTTCCGCCGGGGCCGCAACGCCAACGTCCATTCCATCCCGGCCCATGCCAGCCGGGCCCAGTATCAGCAGGCCACGGCCCTGGAGGCTCTGCTGGGCTATCTGTATCTCCAGGGGCGGCACGACCGGGTCAACGAGCTGTTCTGCCGGATGATGGAGGGGGAGTAATATGCCGCTGGACGCCATTTGCCTGAGCGCCGTGGTCCGGGAGACCGCCGCCCAGGCGGAAAACACCCGCATTGAAAAGATCCAGCAGCCCGCCCGGGACCAGGTGGTGCTGCTGCTGCGGGGCGGGCGGCGGCTGCTGCTGTGCGCCGGAGCCACCCAGCCCCGGCTGCACCTGACGGAGCAGCTGCGGGACAATCCCTCCCAGCCGCCGATGTTCTGTATGCTGCTGCGCAAGCACCTGGCGGGAGGGCGCATTTTGTCCGTTGTCCAGGAGCCCCTGGAGCGGGTGGTGACCCTGACCATCCAGGCCGCCGACGAGCTGGGGGAGCAGCGCCAGTGGCGTCTGATCCTGGAGGCCATGCCCCGGCACGCCAATCTCATCCTGGTGGATCACCAGGGCCGGATCACCGACTGCCTGCGGCGGGTGGACTTCGAGATGTCCCAGCAGCGGCAGGTGCTGCCGGGCCTGTTCTATCATCTGCCGCCCCGGCAGGAAAAGCGCTCGCCGCTGGAGATCACCCGGGAGGAATTTCTGGAACTGCTGTCCGCCCTGCCGGAGGATACGCCTCTGGACGGGTGGCTGCTGGACACCTTCACGGCCCTGCCGCCGCTGATGGCCCGGGAGCTTGTCTGCGCCGCATACGGTGAGACAGACGCCCGTTTGTCCCGGGACAGGGGCGAAAAATTGTGGGACAGCCTTGGGACATGGCGGGACAGAATTGCCGGCGGCGGCTTTGTGCCCACCCTGCTGCGCCGGGCCGGCCGGCCGGCGGATTTTACCTATTGTCCCATCACCCAATACGGCCCGGCCATGGAGCAGGAGACCTTCGATTCCTTCGGCCGGCTGCTGGATGAATTTTATGAGGGCCGGGACCAGGCGGACCGGGTCCGGCAGAAGGGCCAGGACCTGATGAAGTCCGCCACGGCAGCCCGGGACCGGGTGCGCCGGAAGCTGGCGGCCCAGGAGAAGGAGCTGGCCGCCACCCGGGACCGGGAGCGGCTGCGCATCTGCGGCGAGCTGATCACCGCCAACCTCTACCGCATGGAGCGGGGCATGAACCGCCTGACGGCAGAAAATTACTATAAGGACGGTTGCCCGCCAATGGACATCCCGCTGGATGTGCGCCTGGGGCCCCAGGAGAACGCCGCCCGGTACTTCAAGCAGTACGCCAAGGCGAAAACCGCCGAGAGGGTGCTGACGGAGCAGCTGGAAAAGGGCCGGGAGGAGCTGACGTACCTGGAGAGCGTGGTGCAGGAGCTGTCCCAGGCGGAGGCGGAGCAGGATTTCAACGACATCCGCGCCGAGCTGGAGAGCGGCGGCTATCTGAAAAACCGGGGCAAAAAGCAGCCGGGGTTCCAGCGGGCCTCCAAACCCAGGCAGTTTGTGTCCTCCGCCGGGCTGCGGATCCTGGTGGGACGCAGCAACCGGCAGAACGACCGGCTCACCGCCAAGGAGGCCGACCGGAGGGATATCTGGCTCCACACCCAGAAGATCCACGGCTCCCATGTGATTCTGTGCACCGGGGGCCAGGAGCCGGACGAGACCAGCCTGTATGAGGCGGCGTGCCTGGCGGCGTACTATTCCCAGGGCCGGGAGGCTGGGAAGCTGCCGGTGGATTACACCCCGGTGCGGTATGTGAAAAAGCCCGCCGGGGCCAGGCCGGGCATGGTGGTGTACACCACCTATCAGACCATGCTGGCCGTTCCGGACGGCCAGCTGGTGAAGAAGCTGGCAGGAAAATAAAATGTGAGATAAAGCTCAGCCCCCGCAGGCATTTGCCTGCGGGGGCTGGTTTTGCCTATGGGGTTAAGGGGGGAACCGTCCTTACCGGTTGGGCAGGGACTTCACGGTGACGGTGGTGTGGGCCACCAGCTTGTTCCCGGAATAGATGTGGATGAAGTAGGTGCCGGTGGTGTTGTGGCGGGTCAGGTCAGCCGCAGCCACCCAGGCGCCGCCGATGTTCTCGCCCTTGTACCAGACCAGATCATCCTGGCCGCCGGCGCTGCTCCACACGGCGAAGCGGATGCTGCTGTAGCCGGTGGCGCTGTAGAGCCGCAGCTTCATCCAGGCGAAGTCGTCGGTGACGATGGCCTGGGCGCTCTGCTGAGGCGGCATACCGTAGACATTGGCGGTGGTGTGGGCCACCAGCTTGCCGTCGGCATAGACGTGGATGAAGTAGCCGCCCAGGGTCTTGTGGTTCAACAGCTTCACACCGGCGGACCAGGTGCTGCCGGTGAGGCGGCCGTCGTACCAGACCAGGTCGTCCTGACCGTTGGCATTGCTCCACACGGCGAAGCGGACCTTGCCATACTTGGCGGTGGTGGTCAGGGCCAGCTCCATGGCGGCGTTATCGGCGGAGACGGTGGCCGTCAGGCCGGGCTTGACGCCGGGGGCGGGAGCGGGCAGGCTCTTGACCTGGGCGGTGGTGTGGGCCACCAGCTTGTTCCCGGCATACACATGGATGAAGTAGGTGCCGGTGGTGTTGTGGTTCACCAGGGGCACGTCATAGGTCCAGCTGCCGCTGCCGCCGTTCTTGGCGGTGTACCAGACCAGGTCGTCCTGGCCGCCGGCGCTGCTCCACACGGCGAAGCGGATGCCGCTGTAGCTGTGGGCGGTATCCAGCCGGATGGACATGGTGCGGCAGTTGTCGGACACCTGGGCCGTGACGGTGTCGGGAGCCGGGAGCTTCGCCACCTGGGCGGTGGTGTGGGCCACCAGCTTGCTGCCGCTGTAGACATGGATGAAGTAGGTGCCGGTGGTGTTGTGGTTCACCAGGGGCACGTCATAGGTCCAGCTGCCGCTGCCGCCGTTCTTGGCGGTGTACCAGACCAGGTCGTCCTGGCCGCCGGCGCTGCTCCACACGGCGAAGCGGATGCCGCTGTAGCTGTGGGCGGTATCCAGCCGGATGGACATGGTGCGGCAGTTGTCGGACACCTGGGCCGTGACGGTGTCGGGAGCCGGGAGCTTCGCCACCTGGGCGGTGGTGTTGCCGATGAGCCGGCTCTGGCCGGAGTCGGAGGAGTAGACGTGAATGAAGTAGGTGCCGGTGCTGTTGTGGTTCACCAGAGGCACGGTGTAAGTCCACTGGCCGCTGGCGTTCTTTTTGGCGGTGTACCAGGTCAGGTCATCCTGGCCGTTTACGCTGCTCCACACGGCGAAGCGGACGTTGGAGTGGTTATGGCCGTTGCCGGCGTCCATGGTCACCGTCATGGTGCGGCATTCGCTGTCCACCACGGCGGAGACGGTGTGGCGCTTGGCGGGGGTGCTGGAGGTGTGGGACGCGCCGCAGTAGCGGCAGACGTACTTCACCTGACCGGCGCTGACGCAGGTGCTGGAATCACTGGCCACGGTGTCGGTGTGGCCCACCACGTGGGTGTTCTGGAAGGTCAGACCGTCCAGCAGCTGGCCGTGGATGCCGTGGTTATACACATGGACCAGATACCGGCCCACCACGTTGTACTTGCACATGGGGACCCGGATGGTGTAGGTGCCGTCGCCGTTGGCGGTGGCATTGTACCAGACCAGGTCGTCCTGGCCGTCCTGCTGACTCCAGGCGGCGGCCATGATGTTGCTGTAGTTCCTGCCCTGACCGGCGGGAGGCGTGATGGTGACCACGATCTCCTTTTCGTCGGCGGACATGCGGCCCCGCAGCAGCTGATACAGGCGGCCGTCGCTGCCGAATTCGTACCAGGTCTTGCCGATCAGGCGGCGGCCGGTGTACATGACGCCGAAGTCATCGCCCAGGTCGGAGGTCTCGAAGTAATAGGTGGCGTCGCCGATGTCCTTCCAGCCGGAGGCGATGCGGCCATTCTCGAAGTACAGGGTCTTGCCGTCGTCCCGCTTGACGAAGCCCGTGGGGCCGCTGACCACCACGCCGTCGTCAAAGACGAACTGCTTGCCATACAGGGTGACCCGGCCATCGTAGGCGATGCCGCTCTTGTCGAAGCAATACACCTCGGGGTCGATGATGAACCAGCCGGTGTGCCAGGCGTTGTTATAGCTGTACATCCGCAGGCCGGTGGCCTCGTCCCGGGCCCAGCCGGTGTAGCCGGAGTCCTTCAGCTCCACGGTCTGGCCGCAGAAGGAGCAGACCAGCTTGCCGTCACGGACGTACACGGTGTCGCCGGAGAAGTCGTGGCCCTTGTCGCGGCACACGGAGGCGGGCACCCGCATGGTGTAGGTATCCAGCAGGGACTGGGCGCCCTCGGCGCTGACGGAGTAGGTGCGGACGGTCATGGCGTCGGCGGTGGCCTCCACGGCCAGGTACAGGGAGTCATACTCCTGGGACACCTGGGCAAAGTGGAAGTCGGGGTTGTTGACGGCCTTGTACTCGGTGCTGCGGGACTTTTCGCCCAGGTCGCCGCAGATGTAGTACAGTACGCCCTTGCCGTAGGTGGCGGGCAGGCGGCCGTTCTGGGCGGCCTCGGACACGGGCTGGCCGTTCTTGAGGACCATGGTGCGGGCATAGCTGTGGTCATGGCCGGAGAACACCACGTTGATGCCGGCGGCCTCAGCGGCGGCGGGGATATAGCGGTTGAAGGCCTCGCTGCTGCCGTTGGGATTGGTGTAATACGCGGGCTGGTGGACCGCCAGCACCTTCCAGGTGCAGTCGGACTTGGCGGCGTCCTGGATCAGCCACTGGCAGGCGTCCTCCAGGTTGGCGGCAAAGTTGATGACCGCCACGTACACGTCGCCGTATTCCACGGAGTAGTACAGCCGGTCGGGCAGGGTCCACAGGCTGGCGGCGTTGCCGCCGGACAGGTCGCCGTAGTACTCATGGTTGCCCATGACCTGCACCACGGGGAGGTCGGCGTAGTTCCGGGAGAACACGTCCAGGATCTCGCTCCACTGGCCCAGGTTGCCGCCGTTGTCCACAAAGTCGCCGGTCTGGATGCCGAAGTTCATGGACTGGCCGTTGATATTGGCGGCAATGGCGTTCATCAGCCGGATCTCATCCTGATCGCTTTCGACATTGCCGGAGAGCTGGGTATCGCCGATGACGAAGAAGCGGGTGGTGTCCGCGCCGGGCTGGCTGGTGGTGAAGGTCATGTTTTCAGACCACTTGCTGCCGTCACCCACCCGATAGACGTAGGTGGTGCCGGGCTTCAGGCCGGTCAGGGACACGGTACTGACATAGACGGCGTCGCCGGAGGTGGTGAACTCCCGGAGGGTCACCTGACCCTGGGCACTGGAGGGGAAGCTGCCCTTGAAGCTGCTCTGCTGGCAGTACTGCACGGTGGCCTTGGCTTGGGCCGTCAGGGGATTGGTGACCCAGGTGATGTTCTGGCAGCTCTGGGCATTGGGGGTGGCGTTGAGCTGCACGAAGCTGGGCATACCATCGGTGCTGCCGCCGGCCCGGCGGGTGACGATGACCGTCTCAAAGGAGCGGTGATTGTCCTTCCGGGCGGTGACGCCGGTACGGGAGCCGGCGGAGAGCTTGTTGAAGTAGTCGGTGCTGACCTGGCCGGAGGCGTTGGTGGTGCCGATGCGGGTGTCGCCCACATACAGGTCCACACCGGAGGCGGCCTTGCCGTTGATGTCCTTCACATACAGCCGGGCCGCTGCCGCGCCCTCCACCATGATGTCGGAGGTGACAGTGTAGTAGCCCTGCATGGGCAGGCGCAGGCTGCCGGTGGAGGTGGTGTAGGTGACGCCGTCACAGGTGTAGGTCACGGTGACGGAGATGGGCAGGCTGTCCAGCGCCGTGGCCCCGGCGGGCATGGGCATGGTGAAGGTGAACAGGTCCTTCCCGGCAGAGCCAGTGCGGGTCATATTCACGGTGACGGTCTTTTCGGTGGTGGTGCGGCGGGCGGCAGAGCTGGAGCCCTGGAAGCCGGAGCCGTAGGCCAGGGAGGCGCAGGTGTTGAAGGCACCCTTGCCGCCGTTTTCGTCGGTGTCGAACAGGTCCACGTTGCCGTACACGATCTGGGCGGTGACGGAGTCGATCTTACCGGCGTTGGGGGAGGTGACGGACACCACATAGTTCTCGCCCACCAGGGCATAGGACGGGGTGTCCAGGGTCACGGTGGGGATATTGGCGGTACCCTTCACGGTGAAGGAGCGGGTGACGCTGGCCCGGTTGCCGAAGCCGTCCATGATCTCCACCTTGATGCTGTGGCGGCCATTGGGCAGTGTCACGGTGCCGGTAACGGCCTGGTCGGTGTTGGCGAAGTTCCGGATATCCTGGCCGTCGATGGTGATGACGGTGTTCTCGGCGGACACGCCGGTGCGGTTCTCACCCTGGGGATCATAATACCCGGTAAAGAATTGCAGCTCATTGTCCGTCAGGACGGTGGAACCGTCCTCGGCCAGCTCCGTCAGGTCGGAATAGCCGGTGATGGAGGAGCTGCCGCCCCGGACGGAGGTGATGACGGGGTTCTCCAGATCGTCGGCGGTGGTACCGTATACCGCGCGGATGTTGTCCACATACAGGCTGCCGGCGGCCCGGGAGCCGCAGGTGATCTTGTTGCCGTCCACGTCGCCGGTGCCGCCCTCGATGATGATGGTCCACAGCAGCACCTGGCCGGCGGTGATCTTCAGGGGGTGATTCTCCACGTCCTGGGCCTTGTCATACACGCTGCTGAGGTCTGCCTCCACATACTTCCAGCCGGACCAGTTGATGCCGGTGTACTGGGTGGTGGTGTCCACGGTCTGGCCGGCGGCGTTGACGGTGGTGGTCTTCAGGTGCAGCAGGCTGGTGGTGACGTACTTTTCCCCGTTCCAGTAGGACACGCTGGTGGACAGCCAGTAGTTGGGCGTGCCCTCGGGGGCGTAGACCCACATGCCCAGGGCAGTGGGCTTGCCCTCGATGACCACGTCCTCGCCGCTGTAGCGCAGGTATTCGTTGGTGTTGTCGGTGCCGGAGATCTTCGTATAATCGTAATGATACTCCAGGGACTTCTGGCCGAAGCGCACGGGGCCTTCATCGGAGCCTACCCGGCGGGCATACATATCCCACGCACCCTCCTGGGCGGTGGCGATGGCACCCACATAGTATTCATAGCCCATGGAGCGGAACAGGGTGGCGGGGTCCTGGGCGCAGTCCCAGCTGTAGGGTGCGCCGGCGGAGTTGCAGTCGCATTCCGCGTTGCTGCTGATAAAGTCGGGGCAGGCCAGGCCGAAATCAGTAATGGGCCCGTAGGGGATGTCCAGACCGTTGGGATCCTTGCTGACCTGACCGGCCACGCCGAAGCCCGCGTCGCTGACGCCGGGCAGATCATGGGCGCTGTGACCGGAAAAGCTATTCAGGTTGCCCCAGACGGCGTTGGCACCCACGCTGACGCCGGACTTGGAGCTTTCATCCTCGAAATCCAGGAGGATGGTGGGCATTTTGCCGATCTCCACGGTGACGGTGTCGGTGAGCTTCTGGCCGTTGGCCTTGGTGTAGGTGACGGTGATCTCCGCCTTGCGGGTCTGGCTGGCCTTGGCCGCCGTGTGGAGCCGGTTGTCCACGATGGTGCCGATGCCGTCGGCGGAGACACCCTCGGTCAGAGAGCGGATGCTCCAGGTGAAGTCGCCGTCGTGATAGTGGATATCCCGCAGGCTGCTCTTGACGGTGAGGCCCAGGTCGCTGGTCTTTTCATAGTCCAGGGACAGGCTCTTGCCGGAGAAATACACTTGGTCGGGCTCGGCGATGGTGACGGAGGCGGAGCCAACGTCCTGCCCCTGATAGGTCAGGCGGACCCGGACCTCGCCCACATAGCCCCTGGCGGCGGTGAACACGCCGGTGGAGGCGTCGATCCGCCCGGCGGCGGGGGTGTCCAGCACCCAGGTCAGGCCGCTTTCCGGCAGGTCGGCCGCGCCGCCTGCGGAGTCAGCGCCCAGGGCCGTGAAGGCCACCTGGCTGCCGGGGGTATAAAGCTCATTCTGGGGGCTGACGGAGGCGTGGTCGAAGTCGCCGTCAAAGCGGGCGGTGGACACCACCAGCAGGGCGTCGGACACGGTGCGCTCCAGGCCGTCGCTGGGGCTGTTGCGCACCAGCAGCTCGTCGGTGCCCTCATAGCGGGCGGCCACGGTGGCGGAGCCGCCGCCGTCCAGATAGATGGCGGTGACGCAGCCGGCATCCTTCAGGAAGCTGGCCACCTCATACATGCTCATGCCGATGGACATGGGCTCCTGGCGGCCGTCGGCCTCGAAGAACACCACGGAGCCGTCGGCACGGATGCCCACGCTGTTGCGGGGCATGCGGTCGCCCTGGTCCAGGCCGGGGACGATCTGGCCGTTTTCCACCAGCATATAGGGGCCGGAAACGGCCTCCACCACGTCGGAGGTGTCGCTGCCGGCGGGGCGGATGACGGCGGAGCCGTCCTTCAGAATGGCGAAGAAGGGCTCGGCGCCGGTTTTCACCAGGTTGCCCTCCATAATGAGGTAGCCGGTGGGGGCGCCGGTCTGCATATTGTAGTAGTCGGCGTTGGTGGCCAGGACCACGCGGCCCTCGGTATCCGAGGCCCGTCCGTAGGCAGCGGCCTGGGCGGTGGTCTGGGACATCTCCCATTTCAGCTTTCCGCCGTCCACCATGGCCTTGCGCTGGGCGGCGGTGCTGCCGTCATAGTAATATCCGGTGTAGCTGGCCTTCAGGGTCACGTCCTTGGACAGGTCGATCTCCGAAAGGTAGCCCACCACCTGGCTGCCGTTGACGTTGCGCATGACCACCTTTTCCAGGGTCACGCCGCTGGCCACGGCATTCTTGGTGCGGGTAATGGGAGTGAGCCCGGCGGCGTTGCCGGACTGGACCTCCGCCTGGGGCTGCCGGGCGTCGGGTTCGGCGGTGTCGGGCTGGGTCTGCTGGACAACAGCGTCCGGCTCCGGCTCCTGGAGCCCGGCGGCCCAGGCCTGGGGCATGACCAGGCTGGCGGCCATCAGCAGCGCCAGAAGCAGTGATAGTGCTCTTTTCATCTTTTTCCTCCGTTACAGTTTGATTTCCAACACTTGATCGGGGTGCTCTCTCCGGGGTGCGGTCCCTCCTTTCAGCTTACATAGGCGGTGGTGTGGGCCACCAGGTTCTGTCTGGTATTGCCGTAGACATGGATGAAGTAAGTGCCCTTGTCCCGGTGCTGGGACAGGTTCACGGTATAGGACCAGTCGCCGTTGGACTGCCTGACCGCCTGGTACCACTGCAGGTCGTCCTGGCCGTTGGCTGCGCCCCAGGTGGGGAACCAGACCTTCGTCAGATCGCTGCGGCCCGTCAGGGTCACGGTCATATAGCGGCCGCCGTCGTGGAGGCGGGTCCATACCTGGGGGGACACCACCTGGGACACGGAGGCGGTGGTGTGGGCCACCAGGTTCTTCTTGTTGTTGCCGTAGGCGTGGAGGAAGAAGCCTCCCGCGCTCTTATGGTTGGCCAGAGGCACCCGGCAGGTCCAGGAGCCGTCCGGCTGCTTGGTGGCCTCGTACCAGCGCAGATCGTCCTGGCCGTTCACGGAGCTCCAGGTGGGGAACCAGACCTTCGTCAGGTCGCTGCGGCCCGCCAGGGTCACGTCCAGGTACCGGCCATCGGCGGACAGCACCGCCTGCATGCCGGAGCGGACCGGCTGGGGGGGCTGTTCGGGCTGGGAAGGCTGGGAAGCCTGAGGTACGGTAACGGTGGTGTGGGCCACCAGATTCTTCTTGTTGTTGCCGTAGGCGTGGATGAAGTAGACGCCGGTGCCGGAGTGGTCCGACAGGGCAATGCGGCAGGTCCAGGAGCCGTCGGCCTGCCTGGCGGCCTCGTGCCAGCGTAGGTCGTCCTGGCCGTTGACCTGGCTCCAGGTGGGGAACCAGACCTGGGTCAGGTCGCCGCGGCCCGTCAGGGTCACGTCCAGATAGCGCCCGTCGGCGGACAGGGCGGCCTTCATCTCCGGCCCGGGGATCTTCTCCACATAGGCGGTGGTGTGGGCCACCAGGTTCTTCTTGTTGTTGCCGTAGGCGTGGATGAAATAGGTGCCGGTGGTGTTGTGGCGGGACAGGGCCACGGAATAGGTCCAGGAGCCGTCGGCCTGCTTCTTGGCCTCGTACCACTGGAGGTCATCCTGGCCGTTCTTCTCGCTCCAGGTGGGGAACCAAACCTGGGTCAGGTCGCTGCCGCCGGTGAGGGTCAGGTTCAGATACCGTCCGTCAGCGGACAGGGCCGCCTTCAGGGCGGGCTTTTCCGGCTGCACCAGGTTGTCCACTACCACGGTGCCGTGGTCCAGCAGACCCTGGGGCAGGCCGTTCTGATTGTAGACATGGACCATATAGGTGCCGGTTTCCTGGTGGTTGACCAGGGGCACCTCGGCCACCCAGCGGCCATTCTGCTGCTTGGCCTGATACCAGTGCAGGTCGTTCTGGCCGTCCTGCTGGCCCCAGACGGCGAAGCGCAGGGAGGTCTGGCTGGGAGCGGAGTAGGTCAGGTACATCACCGTGCGGCTGGCGTTGAAGTAGTACCCCAGCTGCTGGGGACGCACGGTGGGGGTAAAGGCATTGGCCCGGCCGGTGAGCCAGGTGCGCACCCGGCTGATGGCCTCGTCATAGGTGGGGGCGAAGGGGGTGCCGCCGGGCTTGGGATTGGCGGTGCCCAGGGTGCTCCAGCGCAGGTAATTCAGGTCGGCGGAGACGCCGATCTCGTCCCGCAGGCCGTCCACCTGACCGGCCATGCCGGTGAGCACCGGCTTATACCGGGCGTACAGCTCCTGCACCCGCTGGTAAAATGCCGGGATGTTCAGCATCTTCTTCATCAGCACAGAGGTGCTGCTGGCGTTGTAGTCGGTGACCTTTTCATTCTTATTGCCCATGCAGGTGTCAAAGTCCCACAGGGGGCCCACATGGAGCACGTCGGACGCGCCGTCCTGATACCAGAAGAAGCTGGTGAAGAAGGACTCGCCGTTGAGAACGTACTCGTTCATCAGATAGTAGCGGGCCAGGGAGTCCACGTCGATCATTTCATTGAGCTGGCTCAGGGACAGATTCTCCCAGCCCTGGGAGGTCAGCGCCGTGGTCAGGCGGGTCATGGCCGTCTGGAAATTGGTCATGGCCTGCTGAATGTGTCCGTCGTCCTCCTCCACGATCTCCTTCAGGGCGAAGTAGCTGTTCAGCCGCCCCTCGAAGAAATAGTGGTCCTCGTCCGTGGCGAAGCCGTTGTCCAGCTCGAACATGGCCCCGGCGGGGTCCTGCAGGTTCAGGCGGCCCTTGCCGATCTCGGCCTTTTCGCCCAGCAGGTACACGCCCAGGTACTGGCCGTCTATCCACAGGTCCACATATTGATATTCCGTCACGAAGGGGAAGTCCATCTGCTCCGCCGCGTCATACACCAGCCGGGTGCGGATCATGCTGTCGTCGGAGGCGTTGGCCAGCAGAATCCACTTCTTGGCGGCGGGCATGCCCAGCACGGAGGTCTTTTTGCTGAACTTGATCTGGTAGGGCTTTTTGGCGTATTCCCGCCAGGTGGAGTTGCCCCGGCCCTTGATCTCCACGGTGCCGGTGAGGACGTCGTCCCCGTCCGTCAGCACCAGGTCGTTGCCGGGATACTTCACGTCCTTGTCCTGGTGGATCTGGTCCAGGGTGGTACCGTTGAGGGTCAGCCGCAGGCTGGGCAGACTGCTCTGCCGCAGGCACACCGTCTCGGTTCTGCCGCCCTCCAGGGTCAGGGTCACCCGGTCACGGTCGGCGAAGGCCCCGGTCAGGGTGCCGCCCTCCCGGTCCAGGGCGCCGGCGGAGGCCGCCGTTACCCTGCCGCTGAAGGACAGAACCGTGTCCGCCGGGCTTTCGTCCTGGGGCAGGAACAGGTACCACACCCCGTCCTTTTCGGATTGGTACCCCTGGTTGGTCCACTGCCGGGCGTCCACGGTCCAGCAGCGGAAATCGTTGTCTCCGGCGAAGGCCGTGGCTGTCAGCAGCACCGTCAGCAGGAGGGCCGCCAGCAGCGCCCACAGCCAGGCGCCGGATTTTTGGATCACTTTCATGCATCTTTCTCCCATCTGAAAGGATAGAGCGGCTGCGGGCAATTTTACACGATAAAGCGCCGCTGTTCCGCTAATTACACTCTATTATAACAGGTACACTGCGAAATATCAACCGCTTTTTGCTGCGTGCCCGCCAAAAATCAGGTAAATTTTTGGATGAAACGTATAAAATAAGAGCTCCCGGCGCGGCCGGAAGCTCTCATTTTATGCAATTATGGGGATCCACTCAGTCCTCGCGGCTGGCCAGCACGTTCATGGAGACGGGCTCGTCGTTGGCAACGGGGGCAGACAGATTGACGCTGGAATAGCCGCCCCGCAGGTCGGAGCCATCCTCAAACGTCTTGGTGCAGCGGTCATACTCCACCTGTATCACGGAGGCGATGGTGTGGCGGCCATAGTCGTCCAGCTTGGCGTACTGGTCCAGGATCCGCTGGGTGTCCTCCGTCAGGTGGATGTTCTCCTCGCCCAGGGCGCAGATGCCCAGTGTGCGGCAAATCTGGACCACCGTGTCAAACGAAGAACCGCCGATGCCGTTGTGCAGTGCGCTGTTGATGGTGGACAGAGGAATGCCAACTGCAAAAGCAAACTGCCGGACGCTCTTGTACTGGCGGGAAATTTCGTCCCGTACGATGTTGGTAAGTTTGTCCATAATTCGACCCTCTTTACTGTAGATTCCAGAAGCAGCTTTGCTTCCGAATAAACTAATTATAACAAGCCGTACGAGAAATCGCAATAGGGAAACGTGAAAAATAATAATTTTTTTACAATCTGCCGCTATAAATAAATCCGTATGGGGGCAATTTCCTCTTTTCATTTGGGCACCTGTGTGATACACTGTACAGGATAGGGGGGAGGGCTCCTGTGAAGAAAAAGTGGTCGCCCCGGACGGCTGCGGGGCAAATCACGGTGCAGCTGGTGCGCCGGTATTATCTGCATGACGTGGGCCGGGACAGCGCGGCCCTGACCTATTATCTGCTGTTTGCGCTGTTTCCGCTGCTGGTGTTCATCAGCACCCTGCTGGGCATCCTGAAGCTGGACGTGGACAGCGTGACCCAGGTGCTGTCCCAGATCGTTCCGGCGGACGTGATGTCGGTGCTGGAGTCGTATCTTGAATATGTGTCCGCCAACGCCAGCCGCCAGCTGCTGTGGTTCAGCCTGATTTTCTCCGTCTGGTTCCCCATGCGGGCCACCAGCTGTCTGCTGCACTCCCTGCGCAAGGCCTTCGGCCTGGGTCCGCCCCGGAAAATGCTGGTCAATCAGCTGGGGATCCTGCTGTTCACCGTGTGGCTGATCCTGACCATCGGACTGACGCTGCTGCTGGTCACGGTGGGCCGCCGGGCGCTGGAGTTTCTCTCCGGCCTCATCGAGCTGCCGGCGGGGTTCATCGACCTGTGGAGCTATCTGCGGTTTATCGTTCTGGGCGTGGTGATGTTCCTGATGCTGACGGTGCTGTATATGCTGGCACGGGGGCAGCGGCGGCCTTTGAAGGAAGTGGCCCCCGGGGTGGGCATCTCCCTGGCGGCGTGGATGGTCCTGTCCCTGGCCTTTTCGTATTATGTGGAGAATTTTGCCAATTATTCCGTGCTGTACGGCTCCATTGCCACGGTTGTGGTGGTGCTGCTGTGGCTCTATATGAGCGGCACGGTGCTGATTATGGGCGCGGAGTACAGCGCCGTGATACTGCGCCGCAGGCGCAGCCGGCTGCCGGAGAGCAGCGGAGAGGAGCAAGCATGAAGATCATCATTGTGGGCAACGGCAAGGTGGGCTATGCCATTGCCCGGCAGCTGGCGGTGGAGGATCACGACATCACCATCGTGGATGACGACGCCGCGGCCCTGCACCGGGCCGACAGCACCCTGGACGTGATGTGCGTGGAGGGCAACGGCGCCAGCATCAGCGTGCTGGACGCGGCGGGGGTCCGCGGCGCGGACCTGGTCATCGCCGTCACCAATCTGGACGAGACGAACCTGGTGTGCTGCCTGATCGCCAAAAAGCTGGGGGCGCAGCACACCATCGCCCGGGTCCGGAACCCGGAGTACCGCCGGGACGCCGGGATGCTGAAGCGGGAGATCGGCCTGGATATGCTGATCAATCCCGACCTGGGAGCGGCCCAGGAGATCGCCCGGATCCTGAGCTTCCCGGCGGCCTTCTCGGTGGAGCCCTTCGCCGGAGGGCGCATCGACATGATCGGCTTCCGGGTGACGGAGGAGGACTCCCTGGCGGGGGTGTCCCTGAACGATTTCCATCGCAACCGCCTGGCGGAGGTGCTGATCTGCGCCGCTCACCGGGGGGACGACATCATCATCCCCGACGGCTCCTTTGTGCCCCGCAGCGGGGACAAGCTGTACATGGTGGGCACCAAGGCGGAGCTGCAGAAGATGCTGCGGGGCATCGGACGCACCCTGCAGAAGGTGAAGAACGTGTCCATCCTGGGCGGCAGCCGCATCACCATGTACCTGACATGGGAGCTGGCCCGCAGCAATACCAAGGTCCGGATCGTGGAGATGAAGCACGACAAGTGCCTGCGCCTGTCCGCCGAGCTGCCCGGGGCCATGATCATCGAGGGCGACGGCACCGATGCCGACCTGATCGAAAGCGAGAACATTTTCGAGACCGACGCCTTTGTGGCGCTGACGGACCGGGACGAGGAGAACCTGCTGATGGCGCTGACGGCCCAGCGGGCCGGGGTGCCCAAGGTGCTGACCAAGATGACCCGTCCCAACTACATGGACCTGGTGCAGGAGACGAAGCTGGGCAGCATCATCAGCCCCAAGGACCTGACCTCCAACCAGATCACCCGCTATGTCCGGGCCCTGGCCAACTCCCAGGGCAGCACCGTGGAGAGCCTTTACAAAATGCTGGACGGCTCCGTGGAGGCGTTGGAGTTCACCGCCACGGCCTCCAGCCGGTCGGTGCTGGACAAGCCCCTGAAGGATCTGACCCTGAAAAAGGGCGTGCTGCTGGCGGCCATTGCCCGGGAAAACAAGATCATCATCCCCGGCGGTCTCACCACCATCCAGGAGGGGGACCATGTGGTGGTGGTCACCAAGTCCCAGGTGTTCGACGACCTGACGGACATCCTGCTGTAAGTGAATAAAACGAGCAAACAAAAACCTCCGGCCTGGCCGGAGGTTTTTGCTTGCCGGATAGCCGAAGCATGGTCAGGGCTGCGTCTGTCTGGCGCGCCGGAGTGCCGCCAGACGGTCCCATGCGCCCATGCCCGGGCGGTAGACCAGCTTGCCGATGGCCACGCCGGGAACCGCCGCCGTTATCAGGGGGATCGCCAGCATGGCGATGTTGGACCGGGCCAATCGTTTTTGGATGGTCATGAGAACCACTCCTCCCTTATAGTCAGGCTGATTATACCACAGAATGCGGCGGCTGTGGTTAAATAATCCTTAAACAAGGTTGCTTTTCCGGACAAAAATGGTATGATAGACATGACGCGAAAGACAACGGACCGAAGTGGAGCGTAAACTATGACGGCATTTCTGCAACAATATATTTCCCCGGCGCTGCCGGTGATCCTGTGGCTGTTCCGGGGCGTGACCGCCGGGCTGGCGGTGTGGCTGCTGGTGCGGTGCTGCAAGTCCCTGTTCCGGGGCCGGGACCGGGAGAGCTGGGGCTTTGTGACCCTGTCTAACGGCGCGCGGTACGAGCTGTATCACTGGGAGAACGTCATCGGCCGGGCCCGGCGGGCGGATATCCGGGTGAATTTTCCCTCCGTGTCCCGGACACACGCCATTTTGCAGCGGGACGACGGCGGGATATGGCGGGTCGACCCCATCAACCGCAGCAGCGGGGTGCTGCTGAACGGAAAGCGGACGCTGGTGCCTGCCAGTCTGAACCCCGGGGACTCCATCGCCCTGGGCGGGGTGGAGCTGTTCTTCTTCCCGTCGGAGCAGCCCCAGCACACCGGGCAGCCTAAAAAGCGGCCCAGCCCCGTGGGCAGTCTGTGGCTGCTGACGTTTATCCAGCTGCTGCTGTGGGGGCAGTTTGCCCCGGGCTTCGGGGCGGAGAACATCTATCCCGTCAGCGCGGGCTTTTTCGGCCTGTGCGGCCTGGGATGGGCGCTGTACGGCGTCAGCCGGAGGCTGCACCGGCGGCAGTTTGACCTGGAGACCCTGGCGCTGCTGCTGGCTACGGTGGGCTTTGCCATCACCGCCGCCTGGGACCCGGGCGCTTTGTACAAGCAGCTGGCGGCGGTGGCCCTGGGCATGGGCATCTACTGCGTGCTGGTGTGGCTGCTGGGGCGGCTGCAGCTGGCGGTGAAGCTGCGGTGGCCGGCGGCGGGACTGGCGGCGGCGCTGCTGGCCTTCAACGTGGTGATGGGCGAGCGCATTTTCGGAGCCAAGAACTGGATCTCCGTGGGTCCCATCTCCTTCCAGCCGTCGGAGCTGGTGAAGCTGGCGTTTATCCTGGCGGGGGCCGCCACCCTGGACCGGCTCTTTGCCAAGCGGAACCTGATCTTCACGGTGCTGTTCTCCGCCTATTGCGTGGGGTGCCTGGCGCTGATGAGCGATTTCGGCACGGCGCTGGTATTCTTTGTGGCATTCCTGTGCATCGCCTTTCTGCGGACCGGCGACCTGGCGTCCATCGTGATGATGACGGCGGCGGCGGGCTTCGCCGGGGGCCTGGTGCTGCACTTCAAGCCGTATGTGGCCCAGCGGTTCACCGTGTGGCGGCACGCCTGGGAATTTACCCAGACCACCGGCTATCAGCAGAGCCGCACCATGTCCGCCGCTGCCTCCGGGGGCCTGTTCGGCACGGGACCGGAGGATGCGTGGCTGAAATACGTGGGGGCGGCCAACACGGACCTGGTGTTCGGCGTGGTGAGCGAGGAGTTCGGGCTGCTGCTGGCCCTGGTGTGCGTGGGGGCGGTGATGGCCCTGGCGGTGTTTGCCCTGCGGTCCGGCGACAGCGCCCGGTCCGGCTTCTATGCCATCGCCGCCTGCGCCGCGGCGTCCATGCTGATCTTCCAGACCACCCTGAACGTGCTGGGTGCGGTGGACATTCTGCCCCTGACCGGCGTTACGTTTCCCTTTGTGTCCATGGGCGGGTCCAGCATGCTGTCCTGCTGGGGGCTGCTGGCCTATCTGAAGGCCGCCGACGTGCGCCGTCCGCCGGAGGAGAGGTCACCGGAGGACAAGCCGGAGAAGCCCGCCCCGAAGCGGGAGGGGTTTTTTGAGGATATGCCGGAGATCCCGGTGGACGAGATATTCGGGAAGGAGGGGCGGTCTTGAAACAGGTAAAGCTGCGGTCCATGCTGCTGGCGGCGCTGGTGGCGGTGCTGGCGGCGGGAATTTTGCTGTTCTGCGTGCGGTATGTGGTGCGGGGCGGACAGTGGGCCGCCTTCTCCGCCAATGACCATGCCTATCGGAATGGGCGGCTGGCCCTGGGTCAGGTGCTGGACCGCAACGGAGTGCTTTTGTATGACGGGGCCTCCGGCAGCTGGGCGGAGGACGGCACCATTCGCCGGGCGACGCTCCACGTGGTGGGGGACCGGGACGACAACATCTCCACCTCCGCCAAGGCGGCCCTGCGGCAGCGGCTGGTGGGCTTCGACCCCCTGACCGGCACCTCCGCCGGAGGACACAAGGTCTATCTGACCATTGACGCAGGGCTGAACGCCGCCGCCCTGGACGCGCTGAACGGCCGCAAGGGGGCTGTGGCGGTGTATAACTACCGCACCGGCGACGTGCTGTGCATGGTGTCCAGCCCCACCTTTGACCCGGCGGACCCGCCGGAGATTCGGGACGGGGACAGCCGGTATGACGGCGTGTACCTGAACCGGGTGCTGTCCTCCACCTTTGCGCCGGGCTCCATCTTCAAGCTGGTGACCACCGCCGCGGCCCTGGAGCAGCTGGACGGGACCCTGGACCGGCACTTCACCTGCACCGGGCGGCTGGAGCTGGAGGGCGGCACGATCACCTGCCCCTATGCCCACGGGGAGATGGACCTGTATGACGCCCTGGCCCGGTCCTGCAACTGCGCCTATGCGCAGCTGGCGGTGGAGCTGGGAGGCGATACCCTGGCCCAATACGCGGAAAAGGCCGGGCTGACCCAGAGCTTTTCCGTCAGCGGCATCAGCGCGGCAGCGGGACAGTTCACCGCAGGGCAGGGGGCGGACCTGGGCTGGTCCGGCGTGGGCCAGTATGACGACCTGGTGAACCCCTGCGCGTTCCTGAGGCTTTTGGGCTCCCTGGCCGGGGGCAAAACAGTGGGGCCCCGGCTGGTGTATCAGGAGACCACCATGCATGGCATTCCCCTGCCGGGGGACGGCGCGCCGTCGCTGAAGGCCCCCTTTGACGCGGACACCTGCCGGGTGCTGCGGGATATGATGCGCAACAACGTGCAGCAGACCTATGGCCAGAGCATGTTCGGCTCCCTGGCGGTGTGCGCCAAGTCCGGCACTGCCGAGGCCGCGCCGGGGCAGTCCCCCCATGCGTGGTTCGCGGGCTTTGTGGCGGATGAGGATCTGCCCCTGGCCTTTGTGGTGCTGGTGGAAAACGGCGGCGGCGGCGCGGATGCCGCCGGGCCCATTGCCGCCCGGCTGCTGGCACAGGCGGCGGAAGCAGCGGAATAAGAAAACGAGGAGAGCGCCGCTCTCCTCGTTTTGTTCTTATTGTTCCGCAGGGGGGTACAGGGCCGACAGCAGGCGGGTATAGACGCCCTCCGGGTCCTGCCGGAACCGGTCCGCCAGGTCCCGGGCCATGGCCTCGGTGGCGGCGGTCAGCTCCAGGTGCAGGATGCTGTCCACATCGTCCCGCAGCCGCAGCTCCACCACATAGGAGCCGTTTTCCCGGGCAGTGACTTGGCTTTGCACCTGGTTTCGCCGCAGCAGGCGGCGGTTGTATTCCGCCACATTCTTATCCGTCCGCAGCCGCACGGAGTAGGGGAGGCTGGACTCGCAGATCTCGCTGTTTTTCAGCCCCTTGGGGGTGATGGCGTAGCAGCCCTCCTCCGTCAGGCGCAGATGCTCCGTCCGTACCAGGTCGTTCAGGCACTCGGCATAGGCAAAGTAGTCGATGCCGTCGTCGCACATGGTCAGCTCCTGCATGCCCTCCGGCGGCAGGGGCTCCGATACCCGGGCGGCAATATATAGAATCAGGAATTTGATCTCCAGCTTATCGTGAATGAATCCGGCAGCCATGCGTATCCCATCCTCTCCAACCGTTTTTCTTTATTATACCGGAAATTCCCGGATTTGTACAGGCCTTTTTCCCGCACCACCGGCGGCAGGCGGCATACACTGGAATGAAGGGCGCAGCCAGCCCCTTCATTACTTAATGGGAGGTTTATTTCATGCCTGAAAACGGAATGCCGGGCCCGGTCTGCGATCTGAGCAGTGTTCGCGAGTCCGTTTGTATCCATACACGGAAGATCTTCGACTCCTGTCGCGACAAGGACTGCGTGGAGGACCTGCGGTTCTATCCCACGGCGTCGGCCATGGAGCTGCTGTCCGGATGCCAGATGGTTCGGGGCGGCACGGCGGAGCTGCTGTACGTTTACACCGATGTGGAGCCGGTGACCTTCAACCGGGGATTCTACTCCATCGATATGCGGTTTTTCTACCGCGTGACCCTGCAGGTGGGTACCGGAACGCCCCGGTGCACCGGGGCCGAGGGCCTGTGCGTGTTCGACAAGCGCTGCATCCTGTTCGGCAGCGAGGGCAGCGCCAAGATCTTTTCCTCCGACACAGTCATTGACGAGCTGGATATCCCCGGCCGCATGCGTACCAACCTGCCTACCGCCGTGGTGGAGGCCGTGGATCCCATCGTTCTGGACACCCGGGTGGACGACGGCTGCAAGCCCCGGTGCTGTGAGTGCGGCCTGACGGAAATTCCGGCGTTCATCGCCCGCAGCTTCGGCGAGGAGCTGGTGTTCGACGACAGCGGACGCCGCCGGTTCTATGTGACCCTGGGCCAGTTTACCCTGGTGCGGCTGGAGCGGGACACCCAGCTGCTGATCCCGGTGTACGACTACTGCATCCCCCAGTCGGAGTGCAGCTGCGGCGACCAGGAGGACCCCTGCGGCCTGTTCCGCAACGTGGCCTTCCCCATCGGGGAGTTTTTCCCGCCCAGCACCCTGGAAATGCCCAAGGACTATGCCAGCACCCGCAGCTACTGCGCCTGCCACTGACGGGCAAACATGTCACAGCCCCCGGCCGTGCGGCCGGGGGCTGAGCTTATTTTTCCTTGACTACGACGTTTTCGCTGCCCAGCCACTCCCGGCACTCCTGCAGCAGGGCCGGGTGATTCAGGCAGTGGGTGCCCAGCAGCTTACCGGTGTCCGCCAGGCGGATCTTTACCGGGGTGCCTCCCTCAAACATGGTCATCACCAGCCTGATGTGGCGAAAGGCGGGACTGTCGGCGCTGGGAAAGCGGAGATAGATGGTGCTCTCCTTCTGAGCCGGACGGCGGGCGGGCTGCGCCGCCGCAGGCGGCAGTCCGCTTTCCAGAGGGTACAGAGAGTCGCACATGATCTGGGGTGGCTTCTCGTCCCGGACGGACAGGCGTCCCTTTACCAGCACCGGGGTGTTCACCTGCATATAGCTGCCGCACTGGTCAATGACCCGGCTGAAGCACAGCAGCTCCATGGACGCCAGCTCATCCTCGATGGTCACATAGGCCATAAGGGTGTTGTTTTTGGTGGTGCGGGTGCGGCTGGCGGTGATGACCCCCGCCACGATGACGTTCTGGCCATCGGCAAAGCGCTTGGGGCCGTCCTGGCCCTCGAAATCGGACATGATGGCGTGGATGGGCACGGCCCCGGCCCGCTTGGCCAGGGGACGGTAGTCCTCCATCGGGTGACCGGACAGGTACAGGCCCGTGGTGTCCTTCTCCATATTCATCCGCTCCACGGCGGTGAACTCCGGGATATCCGGCAGGGGAACTGCGGACACGGCGGCTCCTGAGGGGGTGGACATGCCGAACAGGTCCATCTGCCCCTCCACATTCTTCCGGCGGGAGGAGGCAATGCCGTCCAGTACCCGCTCGTACACCGCCACCAGCTGGGAGCGTCTGGCTCCCAGACTGTCGAAGGCACCGCAGCGGATGAGGTTCTCCACAGCCCGCTTGTTCATGTCCGTGCAGTCGAACATCCGCTGGCAGAAATCCTGGAAGGAGGCAAAGGGCCCGCCCTGCTGTCGCTGGCGCACCACGGCCTGGATAAAGCCCCGACCGATGTTCTTCACGGCCACCAGGCCGAAGCGGATGCCGCCCTCCTCCACGGTGAACCGGTCATAGGAGCGGTTCACATCCGGCGGCAGCAGGGCGATGCCGCAGTCCTTGCACTCGGCGATGTATTCGGCCACCTTGTCGGAGTTGTCCAGCACCGAGGTCAGCAGGGCAGCCATATACTCCCGGGTAAAGTGGCACTTGAAGTACGCCGTCTGATACGCCACCACCGCATAGCTGACGGCGTGGGCCTTGTTGAAGGCGTAGTTGGCGAAGTCGTAAATTTCGTCGAAAATGGCCTGGGCCGTGGCCTCGGGGATGCCGCTGGCCACGCAGCCCCGGATGTTCCGGGCGGGGTCGCCGTGGAGGAAGGCCTCCCGCTCCCGCTCCACGTCCTTGGCCTTTTTTTTGGACATGGCCCGGCGGACCATGTCGGCCTGGCCCAGGGAATAGCCCGCCAGCTCCTGGAAGATCTTGATGACCTGCTCCTGATACACGATGCAGCCGTAGGTTCCGGAGAGGATCGGCTCCAGACTGGGGTGCTTATAGGTCACCAGCTTGGGGTCGTGCTTACAGGCCACGAACCGGGGGATGGAGTCCATGGGGCCGGGGCGGTACAGGGCGATGATGGCGGTAATGTCCTCGATGTTCTGGGGCTTCAGCCCCAGGCACACGCCGGTCATGCCGGAGGATTCCATCTGAAATACGCCGCCGGTTTTGCCCTGGGTCAGCATATCGAAGGTGGCCTTGTCATCCATGGGAATGTCCGCCAGGCGGAAATCCGGGTGGTCCTTCTGGACCATTTTCACCGCGTCGTCCAGCACCGTCAGGTTCCGCAGACCCAGAAAGTCCATTTTCAGCAGGCCCAGCTCCTCCAGCGTCACCATAGTATACTGGCACACGATGGACTCGTCGTTCCGGGCCAGGGGAACGTATTCATACACCGGCCGCTTGGTGATGACCACGCCGGCGGCGTGGGTGGAGGCATGGCGGGGCATACCCTCCAGGGCCCGGGCGGTGTCGATGAGCTTTTGGACCCGGGGGTCCTGCTGGTACAGGTCCGACAGCTGCTTGGACAGCTTCAGCGCGTCGTTCAGGGTGATGTGAGGCCCGGTGGGCACCAGCTTGGCCACGGTATCCGTTTCGGCGTAGGTCATGTTCAGCACCCGGCCCACGTCCCGGATGGCGGCCCGGGCCGCCATGGTGCCGAAGGTGACGATCTGGGCCACATGGTCGTCGCCATACTTGCGGCGGACATAGTCCACCACCTCGCCCCGGCGGGTGTCGCCGAAATCCATGTCGATATCCGGCATGGACACCCGCTCCGGGTTCAGGAAGCGCTCAAAATAGAGGCTGTACTGCATGGGGTCGATGTCCGTGATGCGCAGGCAGTAGGACACCATGCTGCCGGCGGCGGAGCCGCGGCCCGGGCCCACAGGGATCCCCGCGCCCTTGGCATAGTTGACGAAGTCCTGGACGATGAGGAAATAGTCCGTGAAGCCCATTTTCCCGATCATGTCCAGCTCATAGTCCAGCTGCCTGTGATAGGCGGGGTTCTCACCATAGCGTTCCCGGAAGCCATGCTCGCACAGCTCACGCAGATAGGCGGGGGAGTCGTACCCCTCCGGCAGCTGGAACTCCGGCAGGTGATACTTGCCGAAGGTGAAGTCAAACTGGCAGCGGTCGGCAATGCGCTGGGTGTTCTCCACGGCGTCGGGATAACCGGCGAACAGCTCCTCCATCTCCTCCGTGGAGCGGAGATAGAAATTCTGCGGCTCATAGCGCATACGGTTTTCATCGTCAACGGTCTTGCCGGTCTGGATGCACAGCAGCACGTCATGGCTCTCGGCGTCCTCCTTCCGGAGATAGTGGGCGTCGTTGGTGCAGACCAGGGGAATGCCCGTCTCCTGGTGCAGGCGCAGCAGGCCCCGGTTCACCGTGGTCTGCTGGGGAATGCCGTGGTCCTGCAGCTCCAGATAGAAATTGTCCCTGCCCAGAATGTCCTGCATGGTCAGGGCATATTCCTTGGCCCCGTCATAGTCGCCGCCGACCAGGCGGCGAGGAATTTCACCGGCCAGGCAGGCGGACAGGCCGATAAGGCCCTCGGAGTGCCGGCGCAGCAGGTCCAGGTCGATGCGGGGCTTGATATAGAACCCGTCCACAAAGGCCTGGCTCACCAGGTACGACAGGTTCCGGTAACCGGTCTCGTTCTGACACAGCAGCACCAGGTGCCGGGACTCCGCGTCCAGCTCATAGGTTTTGTCCAGCCGGGTCCGCCGGGCCACATACACCTCGCACCCGATGACCGGATGGATGCCCTGGGCCTTGCAGGCCCGGTAAAAGTCGATGGCGCCGTACATAACGCCGTGGTCCGTGATGGCCACCGCCGTCTGGCCCAGCTCCTTCACCAGCTTCGGCAGGTCCCGGATGCGGCAGGCACCGTCCAGCAGGCTGTACTCCGTGTGGACGTGCAGATGGGCAAAGGCCATATCACGCCTCCTCCAGCATATCGGTGAGGAGCTCCGCCGCCGTGACGATCAGGCGGCCGCAGTGGTCGCCGCCTGCCAGCTCCAGGGCCAGCTCCGACGGCTCCAGATCCTGGGCCCGCAGCAGCTCCCGGCAGTCTATCCGGTGAAAATGCTCCAGAAAGCGCCGCTGATACTCCTTCACCACGGCGGTGACGGCAGGGCGGTCGGTGGGGTCGGGGCACACGGTCCCCAGCAGCATCACCGGCGTGGACACCGCGCCGCAGATGCTGCCGCAGCGGACGCCGCCGCCCATACCGGCCCCCAGGGCCATGGCCTGCTCCAAGGTCAGGCCCGCCACGTCGGCAAAGGCGGCCAGCAGGCACTGGCTGCAGTTCAGGCCCTGCCGCCGGTAGTCTATAGCGGCCTGGCATCGTTGGGTTTTATTCATGGACATCGTTGGCCTCCTCCATTAGCTTGCGCATCCGGTGATTCATGCAGGACTTGCTCACCGGCGGGTCGCTGCGCTCTGCCAGCTGCTGCAGGGACATCTCCGGGTTTTCCAGCCGCAGCCGGGCCGCCTGGCGCAGCTTCTCCGGCATTTGGGCCAGCCGCCCGCTGCTCTCCAGCCGCCGGATCCCGGCGATCTGCTCCAGGGCGGCGTCCACGGTTTTGTTGACGTTGGCCATGTCACAGTTCATGGCCCGGTTGGCGCCGTTGCGGATCTCCTTGTCCACCTTGGCGGTCA